>Ga0256840_1003717_pt1 | contig 12065 bp, 11 predicted proteins | sample 355202metaG_FD_185969 | JGI IMG/M metagenome (GOLD analysis project Ga0256840, IMG submission 185969) | Hydrothermal vent microbial communities from Mid Atlantic Ridge, Atlantic Ocean - 355-202 | ecosystem: Environmental > Aquatic > Marine > Hydrothermal vents | place: Atlantic Ocean: Mid...
TAAACATTATAGATTTGTGATTGCAAGAAGAATCAGAGCTATATTTGAAATAAAAGATGATAAACTTATTTTATTGATTTTAAAAATTGGAAAGCGTAAAAATATTTATGATTAAAGAAAAATACATCGGCATCATGTCAGGCACTTCTCTTGATGGTGTTGATGTCGTGTTATGTGAGATAGATGATGTATCTTGCACACTCCTAGAAAGCATAGAGTTCCCATTTCCTTCAGAGCTTAAGTCTGAACTACTAAGTATGATAGCAGGGCAATGCACCTTAGAAGAAGTAGGGCGGGCTGATCATAGCTTAGGGCTACTTTTTACTGAAGCAGTGGCTTCACTACTCGTGTCACACAATGTAGATGCCTCTACAGTGAGAGCCATAGGCTTACATGGTCAAACTTTGTGGCATGCACCACATGGCTCACACCCTTTTACTATGCAAGTAGGTGATCCTAACATTTTAGCAGCTAAAACAGGCATAGAAGTAGTTGCAGACTTCAGACGTAAAGATGTAGCTTTAGGTGGGCAGGGTGCTCCTTTTGCTCCAGCTTTTCATGAGTTTATATTTTGTAATATCAATGCCTCTATATCTGTCGTAAACATCGGGGGTATGGCAAATATCACCATATTAGGTGATACACTTATAGGGTATGACACTGGTTGTGGTAATGTACTTATGGATATGTGGATAAGCAAACATAAGAACCTACCTTATGACAAAGATGGCGAGTGGGCTAGGTCTGGAGAAGTAGACTATACTTTACTAGATGTGATGATGTCAGATGCATATTTTTCTTTAGCTCACCCAAAGAGTACAGGGCGTGAGAAGTTTAATGAAGGGTGGCTAAATGCTATCCTTTGTCGCACTTCGACAAGCTCAGTGAACGTTCAAGGAACGTCGGTGGCTGAGCTTGTCGAAGCCCAAGATGTCCAACGAACATTACTTGAACTCACCGCACTAAGCATAAGCAATGAAGTGTTAAAGTTTAACAGTGACATGGTGTTGCTTTGTGGTGGTGGAGCGAAAAACACTTTTTTAGTTGAACGCATCAAAGCACTCATACCCAATGTTGAAGTAGCCATAGCACAAAATGCAGATGAGATAGAAGCGATGACCTTTGCGTGGCTTGCTTATAAACGCATACACAAAGAAAAAGTAAATTTAAAAGATGTCACGGGTGCAAGTGACAATGCCATTTTAGGAGGCGTATATGCATGATGAGTTAAAAGGGTGGCTAGAGTGGCTAGGCATTGATGAGCCAGAGCTTGAGGCTTTATGTGGAGATGCAAGTAGCAGACGTTACTACCGTTTAAAAACGAAACCTTACGGCATCGTGATGGATGCCTCAGATGCCAAAGAATCTGTACCGATTTTCATAGGTATCAACTGGCGTTTGATGGATGGCAAGGTACGCATACCTACCATCAAAGCATATGAACTTAACAAAGGGTTCATCTTTTTAGAAGACATAGGCTCGACACACCTCTTTGACAAAGTACAAACACAAGAAGCGAGTAGCTACTACGAAAAAGCCATACAAACACTTATCAAGGTACAAGAGACACCCTCTAAGGGCTTAGAACCTTATGATGCTATGTTCTTGCTAGAGGAGATGAACCTTATGCCAGAGTGGTACCTCAAAGAGCATTTAGGTAGAACTGTGGAGTGTGTGGAAGGTCGTACACTTTTAGGGGCTTTTGCACTTATATCTCAAGAGGTACTCTCTCAGCCTCAAGGCATGTTTGTACACCGTGACTATCACTCACGTAACCTCATGATAGACGACAAAGACGACATCGTAGTCATAGACTTTCAAGATGCAAAAGAGGGTGCTTTGACCTATGACTTAGTCTCACTACTTCGTGATGCCTATGTGGAGTTAGATAGTGAAGAGATACAAAGACTTGTGTTACTCTTTAAAGAGCTAAAAGGTTTAGAGGTTGACGATGAAACCCTTATGCGTTGGTTTGACTTTACAGGTCTGCAACGGCATATAAAGATATTGGGTATTTTTGCTAGACTTAGCATAAGAGATGGTAAGGATGGATATTTGGATGATATACCTTTGGTTTTGAAGTATGTTTTGGATGTGGCTTCTAAGTATCCAGAGTTGGATGGGTTGACTAATATATTAAAGTCTGCGTAGGGTGTAGTCCCCGACTACACCTTTTATGTTTAATTGATTTTTATTTATTCAGGTTGCCCTGTTGTTTGATTGTGGCGTTGTTCTCTTTCATTTTTTTTAGAAAAAAACGAAACAAAAAAAGCGTCGTGGCTCTCGAATCGCTATCGCTTTCAAGGGCGTTCGCCACGACAAAGGCACGCTTTGCGTGATTGATGGCATGTGCTATCGCACGGATTTATATGTTAAAGGATTTACTATATGAAATGCATGATACTCGCTGCGGGGCTTGGCTCGCGTATGAGACCACTGACTGATGTGACACCCAAACCATTACTAAAAGTAGGGGGTATACCTCTCATTGTGTGGCATTTAGAAAAATTAGCCCATCAAGGTTTTACTGACATTGTCATAAACATCGCACACTTAGGTTACAAAATACCAGAGGTTTTAGGTGATGGGTCTGACTGGGGTGTGAGTATAGCGTATAGCGATGAGCAAGAAGAAGGTGGATTAGAGAGTGCTGGAGGCATAGTAAAGGCTTTGCCTTTACTTACTGATAGTAATAAATATGACGATACCTTTTTAGTCGTAAACGGAGATGTTTTTACAGACTACGACTTTCAAGACAACAGACACTTAGCAGATGGCATTTTAGCCCACTTAATCCTTGTACCTAACCCAGAGCATAACCCTGAGGGAGATTTTGCCTTAAATGGCAACCTCGTGGTAGATAACAAGCAATACACCTTTTCTGGCATAGGTTACTATTCACCCAAACTCTTTCAGGATGTACCCTATGGTAAGTCTGCCTTAGCTCCTTTACTTCGTCAAGTAATGAAAGAGGGGAAAGTGACGGGTGAACTTTATGAGGGTGAGTGGTTGGATATTGGGACGCCTGAGAGACTGGAGAGATTAAATGCGGATTTGATGAATCGGTATTGATTTTTGACCCTCGTTCCCATGCTTTGCGTGGGAACGTATCTATACTATTTCGAGAAACCAAAATGTATTTTTGTTAATAAGAGTGAAGTATGCATTACCACGTGCAACGTGGTAACGAGTCACGATAAAAGATTTAATTATAGATGATATAAATACTGAGTTTGATTATTTAGGTATTACAATTTTTGATCATTGGCTTACAAAAGATGAAGCAAATAAAGAATTAGGTTCCACCAGTTCTAGGTTCATAGAGTTAGAAAGAGATAAAAGGCTATATGAATTTAATAAGGGTTTACAACATAAATTTGAATTTTATTTTGTAAGAATTAGAGGGAGACAAAAAGATAAAGTTGTATATAGACATATACGTAGGTTTCAATGTTTAGAACCAGGCTATCACGGATATGGTTGGGGAAAGAAAGCGATATATGTTTTACCAAAAATTAAAGCAATTTATATTGAAGGTTATGACCATACATATCATTTGTATTATTTAGATAAAACATTGTTAGATGATTTTATAAAACTTGTGAAGGAATATAAATTATTTGCATTGAAATAGAAGTAATTGTATGTTTAGTTTTGTAATAAATACTTCGCCACCCCATCCTCATCATTGGAGTGAGGTAACACCACATCAGCCACAGCTTTCACTTCCTCTAAAGCATTAGAGACAGCCACAGAGGTACCTGCGAGTTTAAACATGCCTATGTCATTTACGGAGTCACCAAAGACGGTGACATCTTTGCTGTCACGTTCTAGGTACTCCATGACTTTTGTGAGGGCATGGGCTTTGTCTCCTTGGGGGTGTAGTAGGGTGAGGAAGTAGCCTCCACCGTACTTTTCTGGAGAAAGTTTGGCTTCTATGGTCATACCAAATGTTTTCTTTAGCTCGTGGTAGAGTGGGCGTAGTTGGTCTTCGTAACCAAAGTAGACTATCTTTAGGTTTTGCTCCATCGTAGCGTTACTTGGGTTAAACTGCATACGTGGGTCGTCTTTGTAGCCTTTGAGGACGGTTTTTTGGTACTCGTTTAGTTTACGTGGGTACAAAAACGCTTCATTGAGGTTTTTGTCTTTGACACCTATGACAAAAGGGTCTATGTCAAACTTCAAACCCACGTCAACTATGGCATCACCTATCTCTTTATTTAAGGTTTTTAAATCTATGAGTTTACGCTTAGGAGTGATGATGATAGCACCATCAAGGAGTATCATGGGGGTGTTGATGTCTAGGGTCTTGAGTAGCTCTTGAGACTTGGTAAAGCTTCTAGCTGTGGCTATGCCCATGAGGGCATCTTTTGCTTTGTGGTTCCATGTGTCAGTGCTGTAAGGGCTTACACTCAGGTCTGAGCGTAAGAAGGTATGGTCAAGGTCTGTGATGTATATAGGTTTCATATTATTTAGTATGTATCTTTGTTTTTTTATATTATATCACTTACTATGTTAACTTCTTACCTTTTACTAGTACAGCTAAAAAACGTACAGACCACGCAGTAAACAGCACGAGCCACGCAAGAGCTGTGAGGTCAAAGAGTATCATGAAGTTTAAACCAAAGGCTGCAGCAAAAGAAGTCACTATACGTAGTGCCACTACTACTTGTGTCCATATGAACAGGGCAACTGTCCATTTGTCTGCGGACATGTTGTTACCAGAGTGTCCTAGTGTTACGCGTGTACCAAAGCCTATGAGTATGGTCAAGACAAAACCAAGCAGTATGGTATGGATATCAAGTGCTAAGAAGTAGACATTGCTAAAAAGGGAGATGAGATTTGACAAGCCAGACAGCACAAAGGCGACAGGTACCCAGTAGACGGAAATGTGGAGTATCCAAAGTAGTGGGTTTTCTTTTGGGAAAGGAAGGCTCCAACGTAGGAGTTCTTTAGCTACCAAGTAAGCTATGGCAAAGTCTATGAAAAACGAGCTGTTGGCTTTTAATCCTTCAAGTAAAATATGTAAGAGTAACAGTACCCATATTTGCTTGAGTAAGCGTGTGTTTTTTTCTGACATGCTGTGTGAAAAAAATGGCACCATACGTTGTGCTACTGCAAATGAGAGTAAAAACAAGTAGAGGTAAGTAGCTATCTCGGTGGAAAATCCTACGAGGGTAGGAAGAAAAAGTTCTCCCACAACAAAAATGTAATGTGACACAACACCCATAACCATGGCTAGCTTTATCCAGTAAAGGTCATGTTTATCTTCCATGGTTGTAATGGTATATATATTTTTTAGTATCAAGTAGCCTAAGGTATGACCAATGGTAAGTATTATCATGCCTACAGCGTATAAAAAGGGGCTAACGATACTACCAAGTACAAATAACACAGACCCTATGTAGTAAAAACCAAAGATACGCATATAGACCTTTTTTTCTATGGCAGGTGTGGATGAAAAACGAGGAAAGGTGGTAAATAAAAAGCCAAAAAATGCAGGAGTGAAGAGTAAGTAGATAAAGCCATAGGCATGAAAGTTAGAAGCAGAGATAGGCATATGTATCATGCCATTATAGTCAAGTAAAAATATAAACATAAGAGCTATGGCATTGACGAATGCTAAAACAAAAAAGGGTTGATGGGGTTGTGAGAAAAAATAATGATTTTGTGAGTCTTCAGAAAATTGCATATGCATGGGGTATGCCTTTTTTACAATTATAATGAAAAAAAAGTCATTTAAGATTGACATAGAGCAAGAAAGGTGTTTGCTAACACCATTGCTCTATGGTTTGGTAAAAGAGGATTAGCTTCTGCTACCTTGTCCACCATTACGGCTGTCACGTCCGCCACCAGAGCGTCCATTACGGTCTCCACCACCAGAACGTCCATCTGAACGTCCGTTTCTTCCGTGGCTGTTACGTCCGCCACCACCACCTGAACGGTTTCCACGGTATCCACCACCGCCTCCGCCACCACCGCCACGTCTACGGTTACGACCACCACCGCCTCCGCCACCACGTTGTGTCATAGCTCTTTCCATAAGAAGTGCTATCTCTTCAAGACCAAGACCGATGTTGTCTTTACCTTTAACTGAGTTTTCACTTTGTATCATAGAAGCCAACAAGTGAGCGATAGTCACGATGTCAAGATCATGTTGAAGTGTTTTTACAAGCTCTATGGCTTTGTCTGTTACTTTGGTCTCTGCTATTTTAGCTATCAACTCATCTGAACGGTTATTTTGTACTTCCATACGAGTAGGGATGACTTGTGAAGCCATCTTAGCTCCTACATCTTTTTCTATCTTTTTGATGGTTCTAAGCTCATTTGGGCTTACTAGCGTGATAGCCTCACCCGTTTTACCTGCACGACCTGTACGACCGATACGGTGCACATAAGACTCAGAGTCAAAAGGGATGTGGTAGTTAAATACATGTGTTACATCATTTACATCAAGTCCACGAGCAGCAACATCTGTTGCTATAAAGATGTCAATACCACCTTGTTTAAAGGCACGTATGGTTACTTCTCTTTGTTTTTGCTCCATGTCACCATGAAGACCGCTTACTTTAAATCCTTGAGCTGTCATGTGTGCCACAAGTCTGTCTACTTCTTTTTTCATACGACAAAAGATGATACATTTGTCAGGGTTTTTAAAGTCGATGAGTCTTACTAAAGCGTCATCTCTTTCTCTTTCTTGTACCACGTAGTAAAGTTGAGTAATTTTAGAGTTTGTCTTTTCAGACTTAGTGATAGAAACTGTTTTAGGGTTATCTAAAATCTGTTCTGCAAGTTTACGGATACCATTTGGCATAGTCGCTGAAAACATAAGTGTTTGACGCTCTTTTGGAAGGAAAGTAAAGATGTTTTTTATTTCATCTAAGAAACCCATGTCAAGCATTTCATCTGCTTCATCCAAGATGACAAAGCTTGGCTTTATTTTGATTTTACCAGACATAAGAAGGTCTTGAAGACGTCCTGGTGTTGCTACTACGATAGAAGCTTGGTTTATACGGTCTATCTGCTTTTTGTATGGTGTACCACCATAGACAGTTGCTGTTTTAAGACCAGACTTTGCTCCAAAACGGAAAAGTTCATCGGAAACCTGCATAGCAAGCTCACGTGTAGGAACAATAACAAGTCCTTCTACTGAACCGTCTGCTTTCATCATAGACATAGCAGGAAGTCCAAAGGCTGCTGTTTTACCAGTACCCGTTTGAGCTTGAGCGATGATGTCATGACCCTCTAATATAATAGGTATAGCGTCACGTTGTACAGGTGACGGTTCTGTAAATCCTGCGTCTGTTACGGCAGCTTGTATAGTGTCTTTTAAATTAAAATCTGAAAATTTCATAAATATTTCTTTGTGTTAAATTTTTCGGTGTTATTATGTATCTTGGTATATCTATAGGTAGATATGGTATCAAGAGGTTTAAAACCCTCTTTTGTGCAAACTGATACCAAACTTTTAACCTATAAGTAGGTTATTTCGCATTGAAGCGTGGAAGGAGATATTGCTATCTCGATAAGGAGTTTAGTACTCTCTTGCAGAAAAGTTCCGCATTATAGCCAAAAAAGAAGTAAAAAGATAGGGCTAGTTATCTTTTTTATTACTTTATGTAAATTAAGGTCTATATACCCTCACATTTTTTGCATCTTCAGCATCTCGTAGGTATTGAGCATGAAGTTGTGACATGATACCTTTTTCGCAGTAGAGTAGATACTCTTTGTTTTTGTCTAGCTTTTTAAACTCAGATTTGAGCTTGTGAAAAGGAATCTTGATGCTTTCACCGCTGGTTTCTATGCACCCCTCTTCTGCACGTATATCTATGACCACCATGCCAGACTCAAGTTCTTGTACTACTTCTATAGCTGTGTTGGTCGTGACATCATCTAATATGTCATCTACGTTAATGGTTACGGCATCTTCAACGGCTTTGTCTAGTACTGTGTAGTCAAAACGTTTGGCTTCACGTTCCATACGTTTATATGAGCCATGCGTGATGGGGTTTTTGGAGATAACACCACAGTACTCAGGCATGTTTTCTGCAAACTCTTTTGTACCTATGTCTTTTGCCATGTTCATGATTTCAGGTTTGTTCATGGTAGCCAGTGGACGAAGTATGAGTTTGTTAGTCACTTGGTCTATGAGTGCTAGATTACGTAAGGTTTGGCTGCTTACTTGTGCGACTGATTCACCTGTGACTAGAGCGTCTATGTCCATCTCGTTGGCTACTTTTTCAGATGCTAGGAGCATAAGACGTTTTAGGGTCACGCCCATGTAAGTCTCATGTGTAGAAGCAAATATTTCTGTGAGTACATCATCAAAAGGCACAGAGATGAACTTCACACGGTGAGAAGAACCAAACTTAGACCAAAGGTAAAGGGCTACTTGTTTTACCCCTATCTCATGTGCTACACCACCAAGGTTAAAGAAGATGAAGTGCGTCTTAAGCCCACGCTTCATAGTAAGGTAAGAAGCGATGGTAGAGTCAAACCCTCCAGACATAAGTGAAAGTATGTCACCTTGCGTACCTAAAGGAAATCCTGCTAAACCTACATGTTTATCGGTGATGATGTTGAGTTGGTTGTTTAGCAGTTCTATACGTATGGTCACATCTGGGTTATGTAGGTCTACGCCATTGTTAGGGTAGGTAGCTAACATGTAGCCACCTACGGTTTGCTCTAGCTCAGTAGAACGGAAGTCGTGGTTGCCAGAACGTTTGGCACGTATGACAAAGGTCTTACCTTCTATGGCTTCATGTGTGATGTCACCCACTTTAACTTTTATCTCATCGAGGGTGTTCATATTGTCAAACTGTAGGGCTTCGAGGACTTGTTCTATGCCTGGTGTGTGTAAAAGAAGTTGTCTTACTTCTATCACATGTGCTAGAGGGGTCAATACTTCAATCTTGTCTGAAAACTTTCGCACTGTGATGTCTTCACTTATGCTACCAAGCATTTTGATAAGGTTATTGTAAAGCTGACCAACCATCTGACGTTTTGCAGATGATCCCTTGACCATGATTTCTGGAAAAAGTTTTAGGATAAATTTTTGTGTGTTTGTTCTTGAAGTTTCCACGTAGTAACCTTAGGTGATTAATAAATGGAATTATAGCATAAGTGAGAAGAAAGAAGGAATTATAGTAATCCCATAGCTAACTTCGCATCATCTGTCATACTGTCTTGTCCCCATGGTGGATCGAAGACTATTTCTACATCAACTTCTTCAAGTCCTTCTTGACGAGCAGCGATGCTCTTGACTAGGTCTATGATGACTTGTGAGAAAGAACAAGTAGCAGAGGTAAGGGTCATGGTGATTTTGGCTTTTTTCATCATGCTTACTTCATCTGTTTCGACGTCTATGTTATAGATGAGACCTAAATCATAGATGTTTACAGGAAGTTCAGGGTCATAAATCTCTTTGAGATGTTTGATGATAAGCTCACCCATTTCCTCATCTGTCGGCTGGTTATCTATAAACTTTTGACGTTCATCTGCCATTTTTTCGTTGATGTTTTTATCGGACATATTATGCTCCTTGCTCTTTACACTTTTGAGCATAGCCATAGACCATGGTTAAAAAGGCTTGTAAACTTTGCTGACGTACAGGAGAGAGAAGCTCTACTATGCCCATGTCTTGCAAGTTTTCAGGGTTGAAGTTTAGTATCTCATCAGGGGTTCTCTCACCAAAGATGTCTAAAAGAAGTGTAAGCATCCCTTTTGCCATCTCAGAAGTACCTTCACCACGTAAGATGAGTTTACCATCTCTACACTCACCTACAAGCCACGCCGCAGATGCACAGCCTTGTACAAATGTTGCTTCGTTTTTTTCTTCTTCTGGCAAGGTTGTGTGTTTTTTTCCTAGATCAAAAATATATTCTAACTTATCATTGGGTTCATCAAAAAGATCAAAATCTTCTTTATAACGTGCAATAGTTTTTTCTATACTCATAATTTATCCTTTATTTGAGGCATAAAATACTTGTTCAAAAGCATCTTTTATGCGTTCTTGATGTCTTGTATCTTTTACTGTCTCTATCAGTGTGTTTGCAAAAGCGACGACAAGTATCTTTCTAGCTTCTATGTAGCTAATACCACGACTTTGTAGGTAAAAAAGTTGTTTTTCATCTAGCTGACCAGTTGTAGCTCCATGAGAAGCTTCCAGTTCATCTATGTAAATCTCTAGTTGAGGCTTAGATGCCATGTATGCTTTTTCATGAAGTAGGATAGAATTTGCATTTTGTTCTGCTTTGGTAAACTTAGCAGTATGTTCAACACGTATCAGTGCATCGAAAATACCTCTAGCTTGACCATCTAAAATGTTTTTAGCCACTTGTTTAGAAGTAGAGTGTTCTCCACGGTGGATTATCTGCGAAGCAGTACCACGTTTAGAGTCATCGTTTAGGTAGAGTAGGTGTCCTGCATCTACATGTGCATATTCACCTAGCTCAACTTTAAGTACTTGTAACGCTTGGTCACCACCAAAGTCAAAGTTTTTAAGAACCACACTTGCATTCTTAGCCACAGTTATCTTGTGAGAAGAGACCATGCTGTAGGCATTACCACTCATCGTTTGTAGTCTTACCATACGAAGCGTAGAGTCTTGAGCGATATGCATGTCATAGCCATAGAGTACAAGCGTATTTTTGATGTCCGCTGTCTCAAAGTTCTCATACATTGTCACATGACGGTTTGCTTGGTTAGATATTTCTACTCTATAGTTAATGAGTGCATCACTTTGTGTGTACTTATGGAGTATCTCAACATGTGCATCACCATCTACTTCTATCTTGATGACACGAGGTGAAAGTAGGTGACCTAGATAGTACAGACCATCAAAGTGTTCCATATCTATATTTTCACATACATCAGTGTAGACACGTAAACCTTTTGGTGCTGTTGTGACCACACCATCAACGATTTCTATCTTGTCACCTTCTTCTATACTTTTTGGTACATAGTTAAGCGTTTTGTAGTCTACGTCTAGTAGTTTTTCTACATCAAAGTAGTGGTACTCTTCAGTCATTTTGTGAGGCAGACCAAGTGCAGCAAATTTTTCTACAAGTGAATTACGCTCTTTTATGCCAAGTAGTGTCGCTACTTCTTCTGCATTTTTATTTTTAAGTGTAATGAGGTTCATTAGTCCTCCTTTATGCCATCATATCCATGCTCTTCCAAGTATGGTACAAGTTCAGCACCTGCAGTTTTGATGACTTTCCCGTCTTTAAGTACATGGATGTAATCTGGCTCTATATAGTCAAGTATTCTAGAATAGTGTGTGATGACCAAGAACGTACGCTTGCCGTCTTTCATTTTGTTGATACCTTCTGAGACTTGTCTAAGAGCATCGATGTCAAGACCAGAATCTATCTCATCTAGTATAATCACTTCTGGCTCTAAGATAAGCATTTGAAGGATTTCATTACGTTTTTTCTCACCACCAGAAAAACCTTCATTGAGTGAACGGCTAATCATGTCAGACTTCATACCAAGGTCAGCTAAATGACTTTTCATTTCACGTAAAAACTCTGCAGCATTAAGTTCTTCTTTGCCTTGGTGCTTACGTTTAGCATTGAGTGCTGTTCTTAAAAAATAGGCATTGTTTACACCAGGTATTTCTACTGGGTGTTGAAAGGAAAGGAAGATGCCTTCTAAGGCTCTCTCTTCAGGATCCATCTCTAAGATGCTTTTACCTTTAAATGTGATGTCTCCACCTGTTACCTCAACATCATAGTGACCTACGATTGTTTTTGAAAGTGTTGATTTACCTGCACCATTTGGTCCCATGATGGCATGTACTTTTCCAGCTTCTAACTCTAGGTTAAGACCTTTAAGTATGTTCTTGTCACCTATTTTCGCTTCTAAATTCTCTATCTTCATAATACTCATCCTACACTTCCTTCTAATGTTAATTCTAATAATGCTTTGGCTTCAACCGCGTACTCCATAGGGAGTTGGCTAAAGACTTGTTTACAAAAACCGTGGACTATCATAGACACGGCATCTTCTTCTGTGATACCTCTTTGACGTAAGTAAAAGAGTTGTTCATCAGATATCTTTGA
>Ga0256840_1003718_pt1 | contig 12054 bp, 7 predicted proteins | sample 355202metaG_FD_185969 | JGI IMG/M metagenome (GOLD analysis project Ga0256840, IMG submission 185969) | Hydrothermal vent microbial communities from Mid Atlantic Ridge, Atlantic Ocean - 355-202 | ecosystem: Environmental > Aquatic > Marine > Hydrothermal vents | place: Atlantic Ocean: Mid...
ATAGAATGAGAGATTTAAATAGACTTGAACATTTTTTAAAAAGTAAAACATGTAAAAATATGATTAAATATAATAATATTCAAAATAGAAAACTATTTTGAGTATTAAAAAAAACAATATAATATTTAAAAACACAAACTAAACTACGATAACTCCCTAAAAGGGCTTTATTGGCTAAAATAGTAAAATATTAAAAACTCAAATAAAAAAGTTTAGAGAGTCTATCAAACTTCTTTAATAATATTAAGCATATCATTCGCTAATTTTTTTCTATTATAATCTTCTGCTAACCGAAGAGAGCCCTCTTGATATTTTTTATATTTTGTTTCATCTCTTATAACTGTTAATTTTAAAAGAAAATCCTCTTCATCTTCAGGTATAAAACATACTCCTGCATCATACGTTTCAATAATCTCTTGTGCTTCACCCTCTACACCCAAAAGGATGGGTTTTTGCATGGCCGCAGATTCAAAAATTTTTGAGGGGATAACCGTTTTAAAATTATCTTCCTTTTTAAGAGGAGCTAAAGAGATATCACAAATAGAAAGATATTTAGGGACTTCATCTTTAGTGATAGGATTTAAAAAAGTTACATTTTCAAGATTTAACTTATTGGCAAGAATAAGTAACTCTTTTTTTATTGCTCCATCTCCAATAAATAAAAAATGTATACTAGGGTCTGTAATTTTTTCAATAGCATTTATAATAAACTCCAAACTATGAGCCATACCATGTGTTCCAATATAACCAACAATAAATTTATTGTCTAACTTTAATTTTGATAGAAGTACTTTATCTTTAGGTCTACTGTAAAAAAGTTCATTATTAGAACCATTCGTAATAACGATAACTTTATTAGATTCTATTCCCCTACTTATAAGATTCTCTTTAAATGAATTTGTAACAGCTACAACTCGTTCAGCATCACGATACAAACCTAATTCTATTTTTTCTAAAATATTTAAAATTTTTTCTGACTTCATAGCACCAACACTTTTCAGACTTTCTGGCCAAATATCTCGCAATTCAAAGACCCAAGGTTTTCTTTTGATTTTAGAAAGCCCCCATCCTGCCCATGTCGTAAAAAACTGTGGAGAAGTAGCTAAAATAACATCTGTTTTTTGAAATAAGCCAAAAAGAAAAGCAAAAAATGCATAACTCATGTAGTCAAGTATACGTTTCAAAAAACCTTTATTTGCTGTCATATAACTCCAAACACGAATGACCTTTATCTCATCTAAATACTCTGTTTGATAAAGTTTATTTTGATAACCTTCATAAACTTTACCATGTGGAAAATTCGGATTACACGTAATAACAGTAATACTATGTCCTCTCTTAATCCACTCTTTACAATGTTCATAAGTTCTTGTAGCTGGAGCATTGACCTCGGGTGGAAAATTATCTGTTAAAAACAATATTTTCATGCTGTTAAATCTTCTTTGTTTTAAATTTTATGTTTATAGAAAATTTATTATAACATAAAATAATTTAATAATATATTTTTTTAATAAAAAATAATATATTATAACAATTTATAAAAAATTTAAACAGTAGCTATAATCTTTACTGATAGATTTTTCTTTTAGTATCTGATGAATTATTCTAGTTTAGGGGATATGATATACCTAGAAACCTACATTTTTAGCAATGATTTTCTTAACTTCACTATTAGCACTTCTTTTCCTTAAAAAAGAAGAAATAATTAAGGTTGAATCTTAAAATTCAATCTTTACTGTTAATGCTCTTGTAAAATAAATTTCCAGCATTATACCTAGAGTATATTGGTTAAAAGCGGAAGAGTATTTGTAGGTTTTAAATGTATAGTTAAGCTTAGTAAGATTTATATATTTAATAATCTCTTTTTGAGTTACTAACGGATGAAAATGAATTCGAGCAATGGCATTGCACTCTTTACTCATGCTATCTTCAATAATAATACTGTTTTGGTTAAAACTCCACTTTCTGGTATGTAAAATATTCTCTTTTCTATAACCATCATGTGTTGCTTTTACAGAGTGTTCATTCTCTGCTAAGAAGACTATATTCGCTCTATTGGCAACACGAAATCCACCCCAAACATCACTTTGGTTTTCTCCATTTACTTCAACGGTATTATGAGAAACTGTTGAACGCTCTAATGTTCTTCTTTCATTACTTTCATAGGTACTTAATCCTGTATCTACAATAAAAGGTTTGCTCTCTAATTTAAGTTCAAAAGAGAAAGTATCTGCATGAGCATGACCAGGAATATACTCTGCACCAATATCTCCAATATCCAAAATACATTCATGCTTCTCTTTAGTAAATTTTCTATAACCACTAGCAGACATCTCTACTTTTTTAATGTTTAAGTTTAACCTCTTAGCATATTCAAAAAGTTCTAAAGAGCTAGGAGCAATACCATTTGTGCTATCATTAAGTAGAGGTATATCTCCATTCTTATAGGTTATCTGTTCTAACCACCCTAACATCTCTTCTGATTTTTGAACTAAAAAATTTTCTAATTCATCATCTTTCCAACTATTGTTTTTCAGTAAATTGATGCAATCCAAAACTCTAAACAACATAATTTGATGATACATCGGACTTAACTCAAAATGAGCTCCATCTTCTAAGATTTGTTCTTTTAACTCTTCTTCTAAAATTACTTTTGCTTTTTTATATAGAACTTCATCTTGAAAATAATAAGCTCCAAAAAGTAAAGAGAATCCATTCTCCAATAAATGATTTCCAAGTAAATGATATTCTAAATTATCAAGTAAAATATAATATTGAGCATAAAGAGAGTCATCTATTTTTTGATTTCTAATTTTTTGCGAAGAGATATACTTAATCCAATTAATTCCACGTAAAGAAATGGGGAAAGGCTCTAAGCCATCTTTTATATTTTTAATATCATCTATAAATGATTCAATTAAGAAAAGTTTATCAAGTTCATTTTCTTGTGTAAGGTAGTCAAAGTAAGTTAAATTATAAGTCCAAAGCTTACCATGATAAGAGAAATTCCAATCAATTTTATCTTTAAATTTTTTATCTAAATTTAAAAATTTAAAATGGTTGTTTCCAAGATAGCAATCAGCAATATGAATGCTTTTTTGGAATTTTAATATTTTACTATTGGAATGTTTAAAAAAAATATCTCTTTTCTCAAGCACCCTTCTCACTCGTTTCCTAGCAAAATAATAAAGCCTATAGTTAATCTGTTTAAGCTTTAAAAATTTTACGGTATTAAAAAGACGAATTGTACTACTTAACATCAATTAAAGTACCAACATTAATTGATTCAAGAATTTTAAATGTTGTCTTTGTAGTATTATAAATTGAGTCAAAAGAGATGGCAGGAGTACCTGTTTTAACAGCTTCTTTAAAAGCTTGAAATTCATTGACAAAACCTTTGTCTTGATTTGAACTTTTCTCTTTTATCTTCTTTCCATTTTCATAAATAACTAGCTCTCTAAAGTCATGCATCTCCATACTTACCCCTAAGCCAAATACTTCAATGTACTCTTTTGACATTCCTCCATCACCATAAGCATAGTAAGCAATGGTAGCCGTACTTCCATTCTCATAATTTAACACAATATTCACATTGTCTTCATCGGGAATAGATTGATTAGGCTTCTGTACTGTTGAAGCATAAACAGAAACAATATCAGAGCCAATTAAGTAAGAACAGGTGTCAATAAAGTGACAAACCTCACCAATAATACGCCCTCCCCCAAGTTCTCTGTCTTGAATCCAAACATCTTTAGGAATAACTCCTGCATTCACCCTATAATTCACAGAGACTTGTCCATTTAAATGTTTTTTCATACTCTGAACCATAGGAGAAAACCTTCTGTTAAATCCAACTTGAACCAATGATTCCCCCATATAAGCTTTTGCAATACTTTCTAGCTCTTCTTCATAAATACAAAGAGGCTTTTCAACAAAACAATGTTTTTTATGTTCAATGGCTTGTTTTACTAAACTTGCATGACTATTATGTTGTGTTGTAATTGCTACTGAATTTATTTCACTGTTTGTAAAAATCTCATTACTATCTGTAGTGATGTATTTAAAATCATATTTCTTACCTGTTCCCTCAGCACTCACGCCTGTAGCAGTACAAACAGCTACCAGTTCATAGCCACCAACCTTTTGAATATTTGGTAAAATAACAGATTTGGTAAAATTACCAGCACCAATTAACCCAAGATTAACCGTTTCACTACTTACTGCTTTATCTGTTCTTTGAACAATTTTATGTTCATCTAAATTAATCTCATTATTGTATTCTAAAACGATGCCTAGATATTTCTCTTGAATTTTACCTTCAAGTAAGTCATAAGCTGTCATGGCATCGTTAAAGTCATAGTGGTGAGTTAGTAACGCTTTTGGAGATATTTTACCCTCTTCAATCAAACCTAAAAATGCTTCAAAGTTACGCTGCTCTGTCCAACGAACCAAGTCATAAGGATAATCAATCCCTTTCTCTTCATAGTCAGGGTCATAACGTCCTGGTCCATAAGCCATTGAAAGGCGTAAATCTAACTCTTTCTTATAATAATCATTTCGAGGAATATCCATACCTACCATTCCTAAAAAGACAACACGTCCACGCATTCTTGAAATTTCAGCAGCATCAATAACAGGTTGATTGGATGCTGTCGAAGCAGCAATAATAACAGCATCTACCCCATACCCATTGGTAAATTCATCTGCCATTTTAATTAAATCTCCAGCATGACAAGCCTCATCTGCTCCCATTTTTTTTGCCAATTCAATTTTATCTGGGTCAACATCTGAACCAATCACTTTACAGCCATTTGCTTTAAGCAATTGAACTGCCAATTGCCCCAAAAGACCAAGACCAATGACAGCCACACGCTCACCTAATTTTGGTTCTGTCTGACGTACTCCTTGAAGTGCAATCGCACCAACTGTTACAAAAGAGGCATCAACATCATCAACCCCATCAGGGATTTTCACCATAAGATTCTTAGGAACATAATTAATTTCAGAATGGTTAGCATAACCAGCACCACCACAAGCAACTCTGTCGCCAATGCTTATACCACTCATATTTGTACCCACTTCAAGCACCCGACCAGCCAAACTATAGCCAAGAGGAATTGGCGTGTCGAGTTTTGTAAATACTTTTTCTAAAGTGTTTTTAACACCCTCTTTTTTCATTTTTCCCACAACTTGCTTAACCAAGTCTGGTCTATCTTTAGCTTTTGCTAACATTGATTTTTTAGCAAAATCTACTAACATCTTTTCAGTACCAGCACTCACTAAACTCACAGTTGTTTGTACTAAAACCCCATTTTCTTGACATACGGGTGCAGGGACATCAAAAAGTCCTAATTCACCTGTTTTAAAGCTTTGTATTAATTGTTTCATTTTTTTCCTTATTTAATTTATATTAATTTATCTATTTCGTTTTCGATACTGAAAGACAACTCTTTCACCTCTGCTTGTAACATCTCTTCAACCTTTAGCATGATAAAAGTTGACCATTCAAGCTCTTTCCAATCTCTTTTTTTATCCATAAAAGGTTGAAGCACTGATTGTTCATGTCCAGCATTTTTGGGAACAAAGCGTTTTGTTGTTTTTATATTTTCATTCCAAATGGTCATTTTTCTAAAATCTTCTATATTTGCAATAATATTCTCATTTTGAAAACTAATATTTTCCATCACTCCCTCAAAAGGGTCAGAGCGTGTGGAAAATGTTAAAACAATCAAATCATCTAAGTCTGTTTTTATCGTTAAAACAAAATCATCATCTTTATGTTTTTTATTGGCAGAGATTAATGTTAAAGAAAATTCTTGGGGAAGCGTCTCTCGTGCCATGACCAAGTGAGTAGATAAATCAATCCAATGACCAAGGTTACCCACAACCCTACTCCCTTCAGAAGGTTTTCGATACCAATGGTCAGATGACAATTTATGTCCCATAATAAAACAATTTAAGGTAATTGAGCCATTACTCATATATGATTTAATGCTATTAATAGCTGGACTAAAAGGTCGGTTATACCCAGTATAAACACTGTTAGTACTTTGACGAACCGTTCTAACTAAATCAACATATTGTTCCATATTAATGGCGATGGGCTTTTCAATAAAAACATCTTTTTTGTGCTCAAGTGCTTGAATGGCATAAGGAGTATGGGTTGCATGATTAGAGACAATATAGATTAATTTAATATTTTCATCTTCTAAGATATTTTTTACTTCTGTTGTATGGCTATAGGCTTTATATTCTTCTGCTAAAGAGATGGCTTTGTTGCTATCAATATCCATAGTAGCCCCAATAATATTTCCACTATTTTTTCTTAAAAAATAGGCAATATCAGTAAAAGCATGATTTCCACAACCAACGATAGCTACAGATTTTTTATCATTTTTCAATGCATTTTTTGGAATAGTTTTGTATTCCTTTTTCATATGCTGATGCCCTTTCACTTTTATAAAAGTTCGTGATGGACCGTACATGTAGGTATATTTAAGTACTTTCTTGATTTTAGACGCTGTATTATTTAATTGCTGTTCATTCATCGTTATTTATCCATTTTAATTTTTATAAGCAACATTATATCATCTATTATTAAAAACAAATATAAATTTTTATTTCTATTTATTATTTATAGTTAATAAATATTATGTTTTATAAAGTATTTAAATGTTATTATTCTCTAATTGAATGTATAGATACTAATATCTTATATTTTTAAGTATTGGTAATTAACTCTCAATTAATTCTTAACCAGAAGGAAACATTATGAGAAATAAAAAAACGATACCTAGTATCTTAAAAGCTATTGGACTTTCCATCCTCTTAACTACGATGTCTATGGCAGCAATCCCTGCAACCCCTGGACCCTATGTAGGGGTTTACGACGTAACAGATACCACAGCTCGTATCTCATTTACTGATAACTCTGCTGATGAAGATGGTTTTAAAATTTACATACATGATGAAAATGATGTATTTGATGCAACACTTGCCGTCAACCCTGTAATTGTACCAGCTAACAATGGAGGAAGTCTATTTCAATACATGAATATTTCTGGTCTTTCTGCACATACACTCTACAAACTGCATGTCTCAGCATTTAATGTAGATGGAGAGTCAGCAAAAACTGTACCTTCAAGCGAAAATAATGGTAGATTTAGAACAAGCCCTCCTGTATGTCAACCAGCTATGCCTGGCCCATATGTAGGAACATACAACATTACTAATACTTCTGCGAGAGTCTCATTTTTAGATAACTCTGTTAATGAAGATGGTTTTAGAATCCGTGTTTATACTTTCCATACAAATATTCTCGTAGATACCATTGACGTTGGTCCCGTAGCAGGAACTGGTGGTTTTCAATATGCTAATATTACAGGTTTAACAGCCCACACCCTCTATAAAGTTGTTGTAACTGCTTTTGCTAGTGGTTGTGGCGAATCTATGGGAACAATGCAAAGTAGTATTAACAATGGTAGGTTCAGAACAACGAATGAAACTTGTCCGTTAATGCCTAGTGCATATGTAGGTACATACAACGTTACCAATTCATCTGCAAGAATTTCATTTATTGATAATTCTAATAATGAAGATGGATTTAAAGTTTATGTTTATGATGGAGCTACTTTAGTAAAAACATTAACACTACCAGCAGTAGTCGGTATCGGTGGCTACCAATATGCAAATATTACTGGTTTAAATGCAAATACCTTCTATACGGTAAGAGTTTCAGCATTTAATACAAGTTGTGAATCTCCAAAAACTACTCCTAGTAGTACAACAAATGGTCGATTTAAAACTCTCCCATAAAACTAATTTTTAGTTTTATGCTAAATTATTTAGAGTCATAAAGTTTTATTTTATGACTCTACCTATCTGAAAACTTCCACCTATGGTATAAAATTTATCAGCTATTAATTTACCTCTTGCTTTATTATCATGGAGAGATAATTCATTTAATCTTCCATTCGCTCCAGAAAATCTTAAAGGATAATATTTATCTCCAGAAAACTTATTATTTGAAAGTCTTACTTTTCCAAAAGTTTTATCATAAATATAAACCCCTATATTTGGATTAATAAACTGTGAATTCTCAATAATAATTTCATTACTATTTCCCATAATTATTCCAAATGTTTTATAGTATTCACTTCCAAATGTACAATTTTCAAATTTAATAACTCCTGCTTTTTGGATTCTTACTCCCCAAGTAGCATAACCTGCTTTAGTGGGAATAAACTTAGTATTTCTAAAAATCAAATCTTCATGTTTCCCAATACTAGGATAGCCATACAATGCCCGTTGCCCTTCAAAGTGACAATCTTCAAAGATACCATAAGAGGTATCTCTTGTCACTCTGCCTGTTGCTTTTGGATCGCTTATCTCATTTGAAATATCAAATCCTTGTTTTGTTGTCGTTTTAACATTTTTTACTCTAAAGTGATGATTAGCAATAAAGTTAATGGAACTTCCTCCTTGATTTTTACTTCCATCTGAGGCGACAATATTGCTAAGATTAATATCATTAGAAGCAATAATATTTAATGAAGTCCAAATCTTGGGAGAATTTACAGATTTAAAATTATTAATAACAATATTATCTGATTCATAAATAAGTAGTCCCTCTGTTTTAATATTAGCTCTTTGTTCCATATTTTGTATCTCAATTCCTTTTGAAAAACCAATATACACAGCATGATACATATCTTTTGTATGGTCAGCATTTAAGTTAGAGAAATTAAATCCATTACCCCACCAATTTGAAGCATGATTAATCATATCTACATTATCTAATAAAATATTTTTAGAATCATAAATATGTAAAAGAGAAGATACATTTGTACCTGCTTTTGAATTTCCATTACTATAAGCTCCATCTAAAAGTAAATTTTTAATAACTATCTTATCTCCTTGTAAAGACAATATATTTTTAGATGTTCTACTATTATTTATGGTTTCTAATTTACTTTTAAAAGTTGAACCATTCCCATCAATAATTGTCTTAGCATCTAAACGAACAATTCCATGTACATCATATACTCCTCTCTCCATCGTAATTCGTCCATTAACATTTAAAGCTTTTTGAATTGCCTCTGTATCATCTTTATTATCATTAGCAATAGCACCAAAATCATTAATGCTCATCATACTTAAAGCCGTTACTAAAAGATTCATACTATCCTCACTTTTTTTTCCATCATTGTCAATTATACTAAAAGTTAATGTTTTAAGCCCTTCAGAAGTAGGTGAATAAACAAAGGAAGCTGTATTTGCTAATACTTCATTCCCCTCTTTCCATAAGTAAGAACTTATAGCCCCATCATTATCAATACCAATACCATTAAGTTCTAAACTTTCTCCCAAAGCCAACACTTTGTCTTCACCAGCGTTGACAAAAGGTTTTTGATTAATAGGTTCAGAAATTAAAGATTTTAATGTCCTAAATGATTTTCGTAAAGGAGCTGAATCGCCATGTTCATTAAAAGTAACAATATCAATTGTATAAAAAGTTGAAGGAATTAGTCCTGTTAAATTAACATATTTATATCCCATTGAAGTTGGATCTGTTGACAGTTCTGTTGCTAAAACTATATTTCCAGCTTGAACATGTTTTATTCTAAAACCTGTTTCATTGTTTGAAATATCTTTAAATGATATACGAGCAGAAGTGTCTGTAAAATTATAAGCTCCTACATTAATTGGAGCTACAGGTACACTAGCTAATAGACCTTCCTCTGCCATACTATATCCCGATAGTAAAATTCCTATGGCTATTTTTTTTAATAAAAAAACTTTTCCCATTTTTTATCCTTTTTATTTATTAGAAAAATAGTAGCATTTGAATGATAATAAAAATTAAGATAAATATCCTTTTATAGTAAAATAAGCATAATTATATAAATAAGTATTATTAAATATTTTTTTATATATAAAATTATTTATCAATACTTTTATATATTTAATATAAATATTATTTGTTTTTAACTATAATTATTAATTCAAATTAATTAAGATTTGGATTATCTTTTAGTATAAAACTAATTTAACATAAGTAACATTAACAATCAAAAAAAGGAAAGAAGTTTATGTTTAAATTTAACAAGAGGCTTATTTTAAATCTATGTGTACTAGTAGGATTAGGAAGTCCAGCAGTTCAAGCAGCAAGTCTTGTCCTACCAAATGCACCTGGTCCATACATTGGAATAACAAAAATTCCAGGAAGTCAAACATCCGTAGCAATCAATTTTGTAGATAATTCAGATAATGAAGATGGTTTTCGAATTTTTGATACAGAGGATATGAATATATCTATCCCAGAAAATAATGAGACAAAAAATTCAAATATCTCTTATATATTAACAGATTTAGTATGTGATAAAGTATATCAAATTCAAATTGTAGCACATAACAGTGCAGGAGATTCAGAAGCAAGTGATAATCGATCTTTTAATCTACATACAACTTTTGGAACTCCTTGTGAAGCAGATGTGAATGATACTCTTAATGCCCCTGGTCCAACTCTTGGTGTAACAGCCATAAAAGGAAGTAAAACATCAGTGCGTGTTAATTTTTTAGATAACTCAAATAATGAAGATGGATTTAGACTTTTTGATGGAGAGGGGATTAATGTAAATATTCCACCAAACAATGAAATGGAACATCCAAATGTCTATGTAACCCTTACTGACTTGGTTTGTAATCGTATTTACAATATTAAAGCAGTAGCACATAAAGATGGTATTGAGTCATTAGAAAGTGATACTAAAATTTTTAGAATTGAAAGTACTTTTGCAATCTCCTGTGATGATAATATTACAAGTCCTGATTTAGTAAAAATTGAAATACCTTCTGATAAAGACAAAATAAATAAAATAATATGTGCAACTATTCCTGATAGTACAGAGGTTTTTCAAAAAGTAGATATTATGTTCTTAGTAGATGTCTCTGGAAGTTACTATGATGATTTAACTATATTTAAAGATAAAGCAAATGAGATTATGGCAGCTTTTGAAGCAGCTGGTCAAGACGTTCAAGTCTCTTTAGCGAGTTTTAGTGATTTCCCTATATCTCCATATGGTGGATCTATGGATTATGCCTTTAGATTAGATCAACCTCTTACAAATGATTTTTCTTTAGTAACAACAGCCATAAACAATTTAACTATTCTTTCTGGTAACGACTATCCCGAAAGCCAACTAGAAGGACTTTTTCAATCTGCAGATAATGGTACGGGTTGGAGAGATGGTGCTTTACCAATTATATTTTTAGCTACAGATGCTGGTTTTCATAATTCTGATGATGAAATAGATTACCCTGGGCATGGGCTTAGTGAAACAGTAGATACGTTAGTAAGTAAAGGTATTAAAGTATTTGGATTACAGTCTGGAGGAAGTATTTCAGATGTGATTGAGATTGCAAATTTAACAGATGGAAGCGTCTTTAATTTGTCTTCAAATAGTGCAGAGATTGTAGCTGCTATTGAGTCAGCTATTGTAGGAACAAGTACAGATATTACCGTGACATTAGAAGCTATTGGTGATGATGCTAGTATTGTTGAAAGTATTACTCCCAATGTAGCAGGAGCTATGGCTGGTGACCCTATTTATAATGTCAATGCTGGTGATGAAGTTTGTTTTAATATAGTATTTACACGTGGAGCTTACGCAGAAGAGGCTGAGGAGCGTATTGTTTATTTTGAACTTAAAGTAGTAGCAGAAGGTGTAGCTACCGTGAAAACAATACCTGTTAGAGTAACTCTTTCACCTCGAATAGTCGGAAAGGTGTAGCTACCGTGAAAACAATACCTGTTAGAGTAACTCTTTCACCTCGAATAGTCGGATTGGAAGCTTAAACGGTATATGAATCGTTTTATTTTTTACTTATTCTCTCTTTAATTAGAGAGAATAGAAAAACATAATTTCTTATTTAATATTAACCTGAATTATCTATGGTATTACATCCTACTCAGATTATTATTATAGTTAAGTAGCAATAGTAGCCTTTGTTATCTCTTTTTTCTTTCAATGCCTTATCGTTTATACTTCGCCA
>Ga0256840_1003719_pt1 | contig 12054 bp, 12 predicted proteins | sample 355202metaG_FD_185969 | JGI IMG/M metagenome (GOLD analysis project Ga0256840, IMG submission 185969) | Hydrothermal vent microbial communities from Mid Atlantic Ridge, Atlantic Ocean - 355-202 | ecosystem: Environmental > Aquatic > Marine > Hydrothermal vents | place: Atlantic Ocean: Mid...
ACCAAACTCCAAAATTTTTACGAATAATATGTTTTATTTCATCATCTCTTTGAGCTGTATTAATCTTACTAAATCCTTCATTGTCATAATAAATATATCCTTCTGTTTCAATATATGGAAGTTTAGTATATTCATGAGAAAGGTAAAAGTCATAATCACTGGCTACTTGATATGTTAAATCATATTTAATACCTTTATTTTCAAAAATAATCCCTTGATGACAATTAGGAAGTCCCATTTTATAATTTTTGGTTTTGATATCAACTAACGTATGAAATACATTATGATATTTTACATTTAAAAAACATGGAACTTGAATATTTGATGAGAAAACATTTCCCTCAAAATAATCACCAGCATTCAAAAAAAGTACTCCTTCTCCTTTAGCAATTTTCATCCCCTTATTCATAGCATCATATATACCCTCATCCGATTCACTTATCCAATAATCAATATGTTTTTCATACTTTTTCAATATTTCAAGTGTCCCATCAGTAGACCCACCATCTATAATGATAAACTCGATACCCTCATACTGCTGTTCAATCACACTTTGTATTGTTTTTTCTATGCTAGCTTCCGCATTATATACAACTGTGATGATTGAGAATTTTGGGTTATCTATTGTCATTTATCACCTCCTTCACAATTGCAATATAGTTACTGGCAAAATTCTCAGTACGTTCTTTTATATTAATTTCTTTCTTTTCATCTACAAAAGAATAGTTTTGTAATGCATTTGCCAAAGATACATAACTACTTCTATCAAAAAACTGCGCCTCAGGGCACTGTTCCACATGAACATTCAAATCAGAAAGTATCATGTTTTTGCCAATACTTTTACACTCTTCCACGGTGGAACTCCAGCCTTCAAAAAGAGAAGGATTTATAACTGCTTTTGAAAACTTCATAAGTGAAAAAACATCTTCATAGTCAATTAAACCAAGCAACATTACTCTATCTTCTAAATGATTTAAGACTATGTACTCTCTTATTTTATCCATATGTGTTTTATTTCTATAGTCTTCCATATGTCCAGTAAAAACTATATTGACCCATATATCTTTGTCTTTTAGGTACTTTATCGCTTCTAGTACCAGCATATGATTTTTATGTTTCCAAAACTGATTAGGAATATAGTAAAAATCTTCAGGTAAAGTATACTTTTCTATTAATTTTTTTTTATCTATATCATTTAACGTAAAATATGCATTATTTGGCTGCGATACAAACTGCAAAACATTTACTTTATGCCCATAATTATTGTTTATTGTATTTAAATCTTTTAGTGCATCATAGCTACTTACTATAACCCTATCACTATCTTTTATCATTGTTAAAAAATTGGCATCTCTTTTTTCTATCTCTTCACTTGAAAACATTTCAGGAAGATGGATGTGTTGAAAGTCGGGTATCCAGTTAATCGTTTTAACATTTTTCAACCCTACCATCCCTGAATGTGAAAGGATATCTATATTATGCTCCACACATATCCTATTCACAAGGTAGCTAGTCTTAAAGTATTTATAACCTATCTTCCAAACGTACCACAGTAAGCTTTTTTTGTCAAACATGGAATGTTCTATCACTTCTGCATACTCACTAAACATCTCTTTTATATTACTATCTGTCTGCTTTCCAACAAATACTACTGGGGAAATTGATTTATCATCTCTCTTGGCTAACGCATAGAGTAAGTTTTTATAATAATTCAACCCACCCATCCAATCTGTTGAAACAGCACCAATAAACCCTACTCTAATCATAATGTACTTACCCATTTTATATATTCTTTTAGCCCCTCTTCAAATGTTTTGGGATTATTTGCAGATATCTCTTTCAACTTTTTCACATTCGCACAATAATAAATAGGATTCCCTTCATTTACTTGTTGATTAAATCTAATTACACCACTAGATGATAAAAGATCCTTTATCATCTGCACGACTTCCTTGATGGTATATTTAATTCCTGTTCCCCCATTTACTACAAGGTAAATGTCTTCCACTTCAACAAGGTTTTCCATGATTTTAAGTACATCACTGATATGTATAAAATCTCTAGTCTCATTTCCAGTACCCCAAAACTCTACTGTATCTGTTGAATCTATAAGCTTACGACTTGCATCCCAAAGAAGTTGTTTTTTGAGCCCATTCCCATACACAGAGAACAGTCTAATGATAGAAACCTTTATACTATACTTTTCAGAATAGCTTTTACATAAATCTTCTGTTATTTTCTTGTGATATCCATATGGTGAAGCTGGTTTGCCAACGTATGCTTCTTCTATAGGGGCATCATCACACTCACCTTGCACCGCAGGACTTGAAGGGTATATTAAGTGTGCTTTAGGGTTATATAGTCTTATGTACTCTAAAACCTCTAGTGTCCCATCCACTGTTTTTTTAAAGTCCTCGTATGGATGCTCCACCGAAAACCCAACTGAACCGCTCCCTCCACAATGCACTATCGCATCAAAAACAACACCAATCTCTCTAATAGCCTTAATACAGACATCTGATTTATACCAATAATCAAGCCCAATCTCTTCACACTCACTCACTAGCAAGTCTCCATGCCCTATCCCGTAAGTCTCATAGCCTAAACCTTTAAAGTGCCTTGCCGTATGACTTCCTAAAAAGCCTTTTGCTCCTGTGATGAGTATTTTCATGAACTTGTTTCCATTTTTTTTATCATTAGCAACATATCATCATTTGTTTTTGGCTTATTTCTGATGAACCTATCTAATCCTAACTTTATAATTATTTTTGTCAACACAAATATTTTTGGAGATATAGATTTTTTTGTAAACATATGAAGAGTTGAGCCATTACTGATAAACTTAAACCCATTTTTATTGGCGATATATTCCAAACTTTTTTGTGAAAAGATAGAGATATGTTGACCATGTTCTAAACAGTAATACCACCATTTTTCAGGTTGCGGGAGATCTGAGGGCATTAACTCTGTTGAAAAAAGAACCGTATCACTCAATCCTAACATAGTTTCAATATCTTCTAAAGGATTAAGCAAATGCTCAAAGTTTTCAAAAGAAGTAATTGCCTCATACTTGAGATCACTATCTATCTTGCCTTCAAAACCACGCGCGACTAAGTTATGGGCAAACTTATCATACCAATAAAAGTCAAAACCAATATCTCGCATCATCCGCGTAAATATTCCATACCCACCACCAAAGTCTAAAAACTTTCCTTGTTTATCTGAAACAAATGAAAGAACAAGCTTAGCCATTTTACTTAAGGCTAAATTACGTGCCATTACCCCCGTGTCAGAAACGCTAATAGCATCAGAATATGCTTCTTCTAGCCAATACGGTTCTTCCGTCTGTGTAAATCCACAGGAGGGACAGTTAAAGTACTGTATCTCGTACTTGTTTAACACCCTCCCTTTAAAAACAGCCCTGCTCTTTGCCTCACAAATTTTACATTTCAAAACAGATCTCCATATCGTGATGTTGCTGCCATAACAGGTAGAACCAAACCTTTAGAATTTTGCTTGAGGGTTTCAAGGTACTCATCTTCGCAAGGCATAAGTTTCTCATTATTTGCATCAAACTTATCAATTTCTACCCATTCTTCTTGAGCAAAGTCATATCGTTTAATCACCTTACAAGGGTTACCCACTGCAATAGAAAAAGGGGGAATATCTTTAGTAACAACACTGCCCGCACCAATAATACTTCCATAACCAACATCAACAGCACCTAAAACAACTGTTCCTGCTCCAATCCATGTGTTTACCCCAATTTTTTGAATGTCATCATTACTTGTACCCGTTGAAATATAAGGAGACATAGGATTGTCAAATACATGATTACTTCCTAAAAATTTACATTCATTGTTAGTCATCACATAATCACCTATAATAAGCTCTTTACTAGAACTTAAAAGATTGCGACGGCCAAGATAACAGTAGCTTCCTATCTTGATGTGCTTAAACCCTTGTTCCCGGCCATTAACATTTATCCATGTCTGCTCGCCCACTAAAGTATTTCTACCTATGGACACCGCTTCCCAACCAAAGACATTCACCGTTGGGTCTATGTAAGTATCTTTCCCAATATCTTTTTTTAAAAAGAAAAGTTTTATTTTTGAGAGCAAGATATTGAGTCTATTTTTTTGTTTTTGTGATAGGTTTTGTTTGAGAAAGTTTTTGATGTTCATTTAAAGATACTTTTTATTTTACCTATAAAAGATTGTCTTTTATATTGTTGATTTAAATAACTTACTATATGTTGTCTATTTATAATTTTTTCTTCCACTTCATCTGTTAAAAGATACATTTTATTATAACTTTTTTCTAAATTTTTTAACTTAGAACAATGGGTTCCACTTCCATCAAAACCAATATTTTCAATCAGTGAAAAAGCAGGATACAACGTCAAGCCATTCTTTAAAAAAACACTTGCATACCAGTAAATCGCCCAAGAGTTAATTCTCCTATTTAATTGATCATCCACCATGCCCACATAATTGTAGGATGCATCATAATTAAAAGCTTCTTTTCTTTCTAAACACTTACTAAAGATAGCATTATCATAAGTAAAGTCTTTCCATTTATCTTTCCATGTGCCCCAAGACCAAGAACTTGTAAGTTTTAAAAAGTATGTATCATCTATATCTGCTACATCATTAGAAAATGAATACCCCGTAACAGAATATACATCTTCTTCAAACTCATACTTTTCCAAGACCTCATTCATAAACCTCAAAAAGTAAGGACTAGTCACCAAATCATCCTCAAGAACAATGATCTTCCCATACTCATTTACTATTTTAGTCACACCATCTATAATGGAATCTGCAAGCCCCCAGTTTTTCTCTCTTTTAATCACAGTAACTTTTTTAAAACCATCTATATTGTCAATATACGCCCGAACTTCGTCCACACTTATTCGTGCTTCAAAATTTTTAGCATCATCACTATAAATAAAAAGCTCACTTTTGCTTGCTAACTCGTTTTTCTGTAAGGCTTCCACTGTTTGTTGTGTGTGCCAAGGACGATTGTAAACAAAAAGTACAATAGGAGCCAGATTATTCATATTACTATTTCCTCAGAAAAAGACAAGTTTGAATTCTTATGATACTCTTCTTTCGAGTTAAACCCCAACCAATATTTTGGAGTAAATATTATATCCCTATTTTGCATTAGATAAGTACCCCACCATCCAAAACTACTAGGACTTAGTATTGCATTATCACATAATGTCATTATAGCTAAATCAGTTCCGAAGTGATTGTTGGATGAAATAATTTTATTTTCTATGTGGGAAAATTCTTTTTCTACAAATTTAGGGTCATCACTTAAAAATACAAAAAAAGCATTATCTCTATTTTTCAAAAACCAATCTATCTGCTCCTCAAAATAATTCATTGGCAATAAAGTACTTTTCCCATATACAGTAAATTCTTTATAGTCTCCTCTTCTGATATGGATAGCAACTTTGTTGATATGATGAGTATCTTTTAAAAAAAAATTGGCTTTCTCAAGATAGATGTCTTTTAATTTTAATTTTTCAACAATACCCTTATCAAAAAACATTTCGCTTTGAAAAAATCCTAACCGTACAAAACTCATAAAAGAGAGCAAAGCTTTTGTTTCTGCATATGTTGTAGATTCTCTCTTATAAGTATCTAAAACCTTTTCATGATTTACGGAAATACTTGATAGAATCCTTTTATCCCCCAGGAAGTATAATATTGGTTTACAAACCCTGAAAAGAAAAGCTCTTATCAGTTTATTTTTTTTATTTAAATTTATAATATCATCTATTTCAAATACTTCTTTTAAGTCTTCAAAACCAGAGACTATTATCTTCTCATTATTTTTCTGAATGGTTTTTAAAAAAACATATTGGAATATCTGATTTCCAAGTCCTCCATCAGCTAGAAAAATAATCATCTATACTAATCTTTTAGATATAGCCACATAGTTAGCATAATTAAAATTATCCATCAAAGGGAAGTAGCCTCTTAACTCTAATCCATTGGGCATCATCTTTGCAATTTTAAATCCATTATCGTTGAGTAATTTATAAAGTTCCATTAAACTTGAATGAGAATCAAGGTTTGCTCCACCATACTCAAATTGGATATAATCAATAAATTCACCATTTAAGTACTTACCAAAGCCCTCAAATGCTTTTAATTCATGTCCTTCAATATCAATCTTTATAAAATCAATATGCTTAATATTTTTTTCTTCAATGTAGTTATCTATTCTTCTTAATTGAATAGTTTCACTTTGATTTAATTCTAAATTATAGCTTTCAAGGTTTCTTTGATATAAAGAAGCTAATCCACTCTCTTCTTTATCATAATAAATTGTTGCATCATTATCACTATTGGATACTCCAAAATTATTTAAAACTATATTGTTCTTATCTATATACTTATTAGAAATTGTAGTAAAACAACTTTTTGTAGGCTCAAAAAGGTGAAGTTCAACAGTGACATTTGATTGTAATGCTTTAGTTTCTAGCATATCTGTATACTCGCCAATATTAGCACCAATATCAAACATTACCTTATTTTCTCCCCCATTTTTAAATGCATTAAATAAGTTATTAATAAAAACTTTTTCACCATTATTGTCGAAGTTACAATCCCCATTATTTTCTATTTTATTAAATATTTTTAATGATAATCCCCTAAGTTTTTTTCTTACAAATGACATTTTAGTATACATTAAACTACTCCTTTTCTTAATTTATATAATCCAGTACCAAAACCTTTGGTAGCATCATACGAATCATACATTTTTGTTCCATAATGATATTTTTCATCTAAAATTTCAAAACCATTAAAAAGTTCTAATATATATTCTCTCGTAAATGCTCTATGTGCATTAAAGTAGATTTTATTTTCATTATCTACAGGGACACTAAATAATATAATCCCTCCTACCTTTAAAACTCTTTTTAATTCTACAATTGCTTTTTCACTTCCAAAAGGATCAAGAGGGTCACCATATCTTCCAAGACCGATATGCTCAACGACGCACAAAGAAGAAATGGTTTCTAATGAATTATCCTCAAATGGCAAGTCCAATATAGAGCCTTCTTTAAAAAATAAATTTTCTAACTCTAGTTCAATTGGTCTTATATCTATCATAGTAATCGGCATAAATTGGGATAAGATACCCATCGTTTTAGCTGAACTCCCTACATCATAATGATGTTCTGGTTTTAATTCGAATATATGTTTAGCAGCCCAACTATCTTGAAAAAAATATGTTGGTTCTAGTGGCGTATGTGAAATATTATCAAATAAACTAGGGTACCATTCTAGCTTATTAAAGTTTTTATTATTTTCTATATTTTTAAAGTTTTTAAATTGTTGCAAAAACCATATATATTGCTTAATCATCAAGAATGGTTTAAATTTAAAAAATTGTATAGTTCCTTTTAGGAAAAAATAGCTATTTCTAAATAGTTCATTTTTTTTTACTAACTCTTTTAACAATTTACTAATCCTCGTTTCGATAGATAATTAAAATTTTCTTTAGCACTATCATATATAATTGTCTATTCTCCATTAAATGCATATACATCTCCCCAACTCATCTTAGGAATAGCCATAATCAATCTTTTAATTTCCTCTGAATTCATCTTTGTAGTTGATATCATCTCCATTGATTCCCCAAAACTAATATTAAATTTTTCATAGCCAATACTTTTTAAATACTCAATACTTAGTATAGTTTCTTTGCTAGTCTCTGGAAGAGCAAATTCAAAAGATAATACTTTTACTTTATTGTCTTTCAGTGTCTTAATTATCTCATACTCTAAACCTTCGACATCTATTTTAAGGAAAGAGGGGTGTCCATACTTTCCAAATAGATCCTGAATATTTATCATTTCAACATTAACTATTGTATTGAATTTATCTGACAACTTTCCAAATCTATCAGTTCTTTTAGCAGATTCAATAAAACTCTTAGATGTTGTAGATAAAACATCTGCATCATTGATATACAAATCAATAAATCCAACTTCCTTACCTAGTGCTTTTTGCACTACTGTAATCTTAGTTTTATATTTCTGTTTTAGTTTATTCGCTAGTTTTGGATTTGGTTCTATTGAAATAACATTGTCCGATAATCTTAGAAATATTTTTGTTCTATTTCCATGATTAGCGCCTACATCAAAAACTAAATCATTTTTATTAATAAGATTCCTGTAGAATTTAACGCTTATCTCTTCAGCATACAGATTACCTATTTTATTTTTAACTTTATCTACTAGTTTCATTCATACTCCTTAAATTTATTTTAGAAAAGGTAACCATACTGATAAGTTGTAAAATCACATTCTTTCTAGTTTTATAATAAATAAAGTCTACTATATATGTTGATATCAAAAAAGACATTATAGTAGCGATTATCGCACCTTTTGCTCCATAATCTGGTATCCATATATAGTTCAACCCTATATTTGAAATAGTTCCTAAAATCATAGAGAGAAGAGAAAATTTCATAAGATTTTCGGTCAATATAAAAACACCTCTAGCAACACCCATATTGGTAAAAAATAATCTTATCGACATAAGAGCTAACAATATCCCAGCTGGCTGATACTCCCTACCAAAAAGTAAAACCACAATCGGTTCTGCAAATATAAATACTGGAATAGCCGTTATCAAAAATAATAAAAAATTTAATCTATAGAAGTTTAATAATCTGTTTTGATAAAGAGTTTCTGAAATCTTTTTTGCATTTTGAACCGCAGGGAATAATGAATTTTTTAATAACATTGGTAAAACCCCAAGTAAAGCTATTATTTTTATCGCTACACTATAGTATCCAACCTCTATATTTCCAAGCATCTCTTTTAGCATAATTTGATCAATATAAGCCTGAATCATTAAAGCCGTGCCACTTAAAATAAAAGGCCAACTATCTTTAAGTAAATTAACAGCAGTCAATTTACTAAATGTCAACTGTTGGATTTCAAATGTTGCCTTTTTTCTATAAAAATACAAATAACCCATAGCTAAAACAAAACTGTCAAACAACACAACCCAAGCAAAAGCAATAAGTGATGCTTCATTCAATATAAGTGCTACTTTAACCAAACTACTTACAAAAAGAGATAAAACATTTGCATAAACTATGTATTTGCTCATCACTTTTGCTTGAAAATAAAAATCAACAACATTAAAACTTTGAAATATAGTGGCTGATGATATAATAAATATTAATATATTTGTATGAGTATCATTAGATGTAAAGTTTATAGCAATAATAAGTAGCAAAAGCACCCCAAAAGCACCCATCATTTTCAGCCAAAAAACAGTACCTATGAGCTCATCTACTCGACTATCATCTTTCACCAGTTCACGCACCACAATACCATCTAGTCCCAAAGTTGCAAAAGCGGTAAATAAGCCAACAAAACTCTGAGCATACGAAAGAAGTCCATACTGTTCAGGGCCCAAATACCTAGCCACCCAAATACCAACAAACAATCCTACTAGCATTCGAAGTATTTTTTCAGCAAAAAGCCATGAAGTATTTTTAAAATACTTCATAAAGCCTTGATGGTTTTTGAGGGATTTTAGTTTATTTATCATGCTATTTTAAATACCACTCATACACTTTTCCAATTCCCTCTTCTAGTTCAACCTTGTGCCGCCACCCAAGTTCATGCAATTTCGAGACGTCTGTAAGTTTAACCATTGTACCATCAGGTTTAGCCTCGTTAAAATAAAGTTTCCCTTCATAGCCAACTATTTTTTTAATAGTTAAAGCTAACTCTTGAATGCTTATATCAACACCCGTACCTATGTTTATGTGTGTGTTTCGTATCTCTTTTTCATCTGGATTATATGTATTTTTGAAATCTCTATTTTCCAGCAAAAACACACAAGCATTTGCCATGTCATCTGCAACCATAAACTCTCGTCTAGGCTTCCCGCTTCCCCATATCTCAACTGTTGCTTCATGGTTTACTTTTGCCTCATGTATCTTTCGTAAAAGGGCAGGAAGGACATGTGACGTTTCTAAATCAAAGTTGTCATTCACCCCATAAAGGTTTGTAGGCATGACCGATATAAAGTTCGTACCATACTGTAGATTATAACTTTCACACATCTTTATGCCTGCTATTTTTGCCACGGCGTATGGTTCGTTAGTATATTCTAGTGCATCTGAGAGTAGATACTCTTCTTTCATCGGTTGCGGGCAGTTTTTAGGGTAAATGCATGTACTTCCTAAAAAGAGTAATTTTTTTACTTTATGCACGTAACTTTGATGGATGACATTATTTTGTATTTGTAAGTTTTCGTAGATGAAGTCTGCTCTGTAGGTATTGTTTGCTTCTATACCTCCTACTTTTGCAGCTGCGAGTATGACATATTCTGGTTTTTCTTTTTCAAAAAAAGCTGACACAGCCTGCTGATTTAACAGATCAAGCTCAGTATGGGTTTTTAGAACAAGGTTACTATAACCTTTGTCTTGTAAATTCTTTACTATGGCAGAACCTACTAACCCCCTATGTCCAGCGATGTATATCTTAGAATCTTTTTTCATCTATCACTCAAAATAATTCATAATCTTATACCCACCTTCTTTAAGGTATTGGTCTTTGGTCATCAAGTGTAAATCACTTTTCATCATGTCAGCAACTAAATCTTTTAGGTTGTATTCACGTTTCCACCCAAGTTTACTTTCCGCCTTAGAAGGATCCCCTAACAGTAAATCAACTTCTGTTGGTCTAAAGTATTTGGGGTCTACTGCGAGTACTTCTTTGCCTACCTCTATTTGATACTCTGGGTTAGAGCAAGAGGCTACAAATGCTTTTTCTTCCACCCCTTTACCTTTGAATTCAAGCTCAATCCCCGCATAAGCAAATGCCATAGAGACAAAGTCACGCACAGTGGTAGTCTCACCTGTAGCAATAACCCAGTCTTCTGGCTCATCGGCTTGAAGTATCATCCACATCATTTTGACATAGTCTTTTGCATGTCCCCAGTCACGTTTTGCATCAAGGTTACCAAGATAAAGTTTATCTTGCAGACCCAACGCTATTTTAGAAGCTGCTCTTGTAATTTTTCTTGTTACAAATGTCTCTCCACGTACTGGAGATTCATGATTGAAGAGAATACCATTACACGCAAACATATCGTAAGCCTCTCTATAATTTACGGTAATCCAATAAGCATACATTTTAGCTACTGCATACGGTGAACGAGGATAAAAAGGTGTGGTCTCTCTTTGTGGGGTTTCTTGCACTTTCCCATAGAGTTCAGACGTAGATGCCTGATAAATTCTTGTTTTTTTTGTTAACCCCAAAAGTTTTACTGCTTCAAGTATACGCAAGGTTCCTGTACCGTCTGCATTAGCTACATACTCTGGTGTTTCAAAACTTACTGCCACGTGTGACATGGCGGCTAAATTATAGATTTCGTCTGGTTGCACCTCTTGGATGATACGTGTAAGGTTCATAGAGTCGGTCATGTCTCCAAAATGAAGATGAAGCTTTACATTTTTTTCATGTGGATCTTGATAGAGATGATCTATCCTATCCGTATTAAACAAAGAAGTTCTTCTTTTTATGCCATGTACTTCATAACCTTTTTTAAGCAAAAATTCTGCCAAGTAAGAACCATCTTGTCCTGTTATCCCTGTTATTAATGCTATTTTTTCCATTTATATCCTTTTATAGTCATCATCTAATCTCACAATATCATCTTCACCTGTATATTCTCCTACCTGTGTTTCTATAATGACAAGAGGGAGCTTTCCTTGGTTTTCTAATCTGTGGATATCACCAGCTTTTATATATGTAGATTCATTAGGGTTCACAGTAAATACTTTATCATTTATAGTCACAGTAGCAGACCCACTTAGTACTACCCAATGTTCACTTCTATGAAAATGTTTTTGGAGGCTAATTCTTTTACCTGCCTCTACTATTATACGTTTTATTTTATATCCATTTCCCTCTTCAAGTACTGTATAGCTTCCCCATGGTCTATATCCTGTGAGATGCACAACAGGTAGTTGGGAGCCTTCTTCTTTTAATCTTTCTAC
>Ga0256840_1003720_pt1 | contig 12052 bp, 8 predicted proteins | sample 355202metaG_FD_185969 | JGI IMG/M metagenome (GOLD analysis project Ga0256840, IMG submission 185969) | Hydrothermal vent microbial communities from Mid Atlantic Ridge, Atlantic Ocean - 355-202 | ecosystem: Environmental > Aquatic > Marine > Hydrothermal vents | place: Atlantic Ocean: Mid...
CGTAACATCAGTTAATAAAAGAAGGAGCTTGAAATGTCACTTGAAACAACATATTTGGGACTAAATTTAAAAAACCCTATAATCGCCGGAGCGTCATACATAACCGGTTCGATAGATAGGATAAAAAAGCTTGAAGATGCAGGGGTTGCGGCAGTAGTTATGCACTCTATCTTTGAAGAACAGATAAACCATGAAGTAAAAGAGCTAGATCACTTTCTCTTTCAAGGAAGTGAGAGCTACGCTGAAGCTACAGAGTATTTTGCAGATCTTGATGAGTATAACAATATAGAAAGCGATGAATATCTCGAAGAGATAAACGAGATAAAAAAGAGTGTGGATATCCCTGTTGTAGCCAGTTTAAATGGTGTTAGCAGCGGAGGATGGATGAAATATGCTACAAAGCTTGAAGAAGCCGGGGCTGATGCACTAGAGCTAAACATCATATATATACCCACTGATCCTAGTATCGACTCAAGAGTAGTTGAACAGATATATTTAGATGATGTTAAAAGTGTCAGAGAAAATGTAAAGATCCCTGTTTCTTTAAAGATGAGTCCCTATTTTTCAGCTCCTGCAAATATGGCTAAAAAGTTTGTAGATGCAGGACTAAATGGCCTTGTGCTTTTTGATAGACAGGCAAGCGTGGATATAGATATAGAAAATTTAGAGAGTGAAAGAAAAATAACTCTAACGGATTCAAATGACTTAAGTGAAGCTCTTAGGTGGACTGCTATCTTCTTTTCTAAAATTGATACTTATCTGTGTGCATCAGGTGGCGTTCATACATATAGAGATGTCCTAAAGTCAGTTATGTGCGGTGCCGATGCCGTTCAAATGGTATCGGCTATCATTAAAAACGGCGAAGAGTATATATCAAAAGTACTAGATGAGATGACACAGTGGATGAGAGAGGAAGAGTATGAGTCTATTAGACAAATGAAAGGAAGCCTCTCTCTTAAAAACACTCCAAATCCAGCTGCTTACGAAAGAGCTAACTATATGAGAGCTTTGCAGGAGTTTGGGAGATAAAAAAGTAAAGGAAAGTCTAAAAATCATTAAAGAAGGTTTTTAGGCTTTCCTATATGGTATCCTTGTGCCATATCTACTCCATTTTTCTTTAAGATATCAAGTATATCTTCATTTTCAACAAATTCCGCAATAGTTTTTATATTGAATGTTTTGCAAATATTGATGATATCAGTTAAAATATCTGTAATTTTTTCATCTTTAAACAGTCTAAGGACAGTTGACATATTTATTTTTATATAGTCGGGTTTTAGATTAATAAAGTAGTCAAGATTTAGATTGTTCCCTTCAAAGCTATCAAGGGTAATTTTGACTCCGTAGGATTTTAGCTTTTTTATTCTTGTGATAATTTTTTCAATCTTTACATCTTTGTAACTCTCTTCTATGATTTCAATATTTAAATATCCTGCAAACTCTTTGTTGGAAGCAACTATCTGCTCAATCTGCTTGAACAGTTCATCATTTATGAAGTCATCTATATTTAAGTTTATACTTATGTATAATTTGTCTTCCTTAATCTTTTTAAAAGATTGAAGAATTATACTCTTTGTAAATTCGATGTACAAAGAACTGTTTTTTAAAACAGGCAAAAACTGCAAAGGTGTATAAACATTGCCATTTTTATCAATAATTCTTGCCAAAGCTTCATACTCTGAAATTTGCCCTGTTTTAACATCTATGACCGGTTGGAAAAATGCTTTTAGGTTGCCATTTTTGATAGCATTTTCAATCTGCTTTAAAGAGAGTATATTGTTGCTTTTATCTTTTTCATTTAACATCGCAACTCTGTTTCTTCCGGCTCTTTTTGCTACATAAAGCATTTCATCGGCTTTTTTTATAGCTTTTGCCAAAGTTTCATCTTTGTAAGGTGTCGGATTGACACCTATCGATACAGTTACATTCAAGGATGATCTGTTTATCCTTATGGGATGGGAAGAGATTGATTTTAGTATTCTGTTGCATATCTCTTTTGTATTTTTGATGCTGCTTTGTTTTCTTAAAATTATAAGAAACTCTTCGCCTCCGTACCTTATAACATCATCAAATGTTCTTGTCGAACTCAACAATCTTTTTGAGATGGATTCAAGGACTATATCTCCTGCGTCATGTCCGTATGTATCGTTTATCTTTTTAAAGTGGTCTATATCCGCCATAGCTATAGCACAATCTCTAAGATCGATATTTTTTTCTATGCTGTTTAGGTAATTTCTATTATATAGGTGAGTAAGAGGGTCTATGTTCGTTCTTCTTCGTTGTTTAAAATATATATATGCCTGAAAAAAGCTAAATACCAATATGATAAGCTGAAAGAGCGAGGCATAAAAGAGTATGTTTTTTAGAGGTTTTATGACAGAAACAAGAGCATGGTACTCATCTAAAGATATATCAAAAGCCAGTACGGCTTTTAAAGCATCTTTATGCTTAATAGGATATAAATATGTTAGCCATAATCCTGTTGTTTTATTTTGTATTGTGTATTTTGGCTTTGCTGTTTTTGTAATTTGATCCCAGATATTGGCTATGGGAATAAAAGGCTGATTTAACTCTCCTCTTTGAGATATATCCTTTGAGCCATCTGCTAAATACCTAAACTTTTTATCTTTATTTATGTAGATTAAATATACATATTTGTATTGATCAGTTGAAAACATAGATAAAAGAGCATTTATATGCTTCTGTAAGTTCGGACTCTTTTTTATATTTTGTACCATATTATTTCCGGCAATTTCCAGTACTCTTTTACTGATATTTTTAGCAAAGTTATTTACATGGGATATTTCTATTTTAGTAATCTCTTTGCTTTCATTAGCAAAAATTTCTGCTGATCTATAGTATAAAAAAACAGTTATTGCAAAAATTATGCTCAATATCAATAGATAAAATATTATAAATGGATTTTTAAACTCTTTTTTCATAGCTTCAATCCAAAAACTTTTTGTAAGAATCCGGTATATGTATATGCATCTTGTTGATCATATACCTGTTTATAAGCAAGGTTGGCCTCCCTTTTTGCCAAAAGAATGCACCAAGGTCAAAATTGATACTTTTTTTATAATCATTATATCTTGTACTAAAAATATAAGCTTTTCTCTTTTTGCATATATTTTTTATATCTTTAGAATTTTTTGTTAGGATTATATCGGCATCCTTGCAATCGTTAACTCTTTTTATTTTGGTATTTGATTGAAAGATATCAAAAAAGTAAGGATCATCGGTATATACTTTGACTACTTTACATTTGGTAAAAATATGGGCTATATTTTTTACTATTTTAGCCTTTACATCCTCTATGGAGTCCGCAAAAAGTAATGTGATAAAAAATATTATAAGAAATATCTTTTTCAAAATTGATACTCCAAGCCCAAAAATAGACTTCTACCTATACTTTCTGTAGGGCTGAGGTAGGTTTTTGTGTTCGTCAAGGGGTTTATACTATAGTAATTATCATATAAAGAGTGATCAAAAAGGTTATTTACTTTTGCAAAAAGAGTTAAGTTTCTGCTGTAGAGGTAGGTTATGGTACTGTTAAAATTCCACTCTTTTCTCGAAACTCCATCCCATTTTTTATATACAAGGTTGTTATAAAGATTGAATTTTCCTATTTTGTTAAACAAAGATATGTATCCACCATAATTTTTATATCTTCTGTTTACTTGGAGGTTTTTATTGTTTGCAAAAGATACCCAGGCATTAAAAGATAGTTTATTTAGATAGTTAAAATTGTAATTGTATCTGCATGAAAACAGATCGTGTATATTTTGATGTTTTGTTGTGACATATTTACTACCATCAAAGTATAAGTCATGTTTTGTGATAGTGTGGCCATATAATAGTGAAGCATCAAATTTGTCGGTTTTATATATAAATTTTGTTGATAGTGCTATCTCTTTGGTTTTTTTAGGGTCACTGTTTTGATGATAGATAGCTCTGTTTCGATACAAAACTTTCATGCTAGGTATAGTTTCTCCATAAAAAGCAAAGCTTTTGCTGGTGAAGTTCCCTGCATGATAGATATATCCCACTCTTGAAGAAAGAGCATCATAATTTTTAACAACAGAGTTTTCATTGTATTTATTAAGAAGTAAAGATATTGTCAAGAGATTTGATTGGTTGATAAGATAGTTATCTTCCCCTGAAAAAGAGAGTATGGCCTCTTTGTTGTAACCCAGGGTGTTTGATATGGTTAGATTATCAAGTTTTGCATCTTTTACTTTGAAATCTTTTAATCGACCTCTTAGTCCCAAAATCAGTTTATTGTTTTTTATTTTAAATATTTTGGATAGTTTTATATTGGCTACATTCTCTTTTAGTTTATAAAAAGCATTATGATAGAGAAAGTAGTACGGAGGAGTCGGAATGGGGTATAGTCCCAGTATAGTTTTTGAATCTTCAAAAGCTTTTGCCAGTGAGGTGGAGTAGTTTATAGAAGACTTTATGCCATTTTCTTCATTACTGTAGTATATTCCTCCGTAAAAGTAGTTTACATCGACCCTTGGTGTATTGGCAGGGTCTATATTGAAACTGTTACCCATAAAGTTGTCCATTTTGGCTTTGGCTATATTGATATCAAAAGTCAGATTACCCTTGCTTATCTTACCGTAAAAGTTTTTTATATGTTTATTTTTAGAGAGTGTTGAACCATTGAAATGTATCTTTTTAAAATTGTTATCATCCTTTGAAAAATAGATCAAGTAAGAGAGCCCTGAAAGTACATTTGCGCTATATATATACTCCCTGTTGGAGTTATAGCTTCCGGCAGATATGCCGACTACATTTGTTTGTTCTCTTTCCGGTTTTTTTGTATAGCATTTTATAGTTATCGTAGCCGGGGAGAGCCCAAAAGATTGTGAGGGGATACCCATATAAATCTCTATATGATCAATAAATTCCAATCCCATCTGCCCAAATAACTGCAAACCGTTACCGTTAAACGGGGCTATCAGCTCTCTGTCATCTATGAAAACTTTAATGCCATTTGATAAACTAGGTTGATATGGCGTATAGAAAGGATCAGTGTAACCGGTTCTATTTTCTCTGTATCTTATAAAAGGGATCTGCTCTATTAGCTCTTTTAAAGATCTTATTTTCATTCTGTCGAGATCGCTTCTTGTGTATACTTTCAAGTAACCCGCGCTCTCTTTTTTTGTTTGGTTTGATAAGTCATCGTTTTGTGCAAGATTTGCCAAGAGTATATCTATGTCGGTATTAGCCTGTAGTGCTACCGCTAAAAATATAATAGGCAATATTATATTTTTCATTACTATATTTTCCATTTTGATAATTTATATATTTATATAATTATATCGTTAAAAAAATTAAAATAAAATATTTTACCTAACTTTTATGTAGAATAAATCCATAAATAAAGGAGTATTTAGGCAAAAATTGCTATAAATAGATCTAGTTTGCTTTAAAGGGGCATAGTGAAAGTATATGATGTTGTGATACTAGGTGGTGGTGCTAGCGGGTTATTTCTAGCAAATAACATAAAAGGAAAAGTTGATTATCTTATAGTAGATAAAAGCGAAATTCCCAAGAAGATAAAGATAAGCGGCGGTGGAAAATGTAACTTTACAAATGATTTTGTCAGTAGCTCTAACTATCTCTCAAAAAGTAAAAAAGTTTCAGATATTTTAGATGCGTTTATAAACAAAGATGTGATAGAATACTTCAAAGATATACCCTATAAAAAGATAAAAAATCACCAATATTTTGCAAAAAATTCATCATATATCATAGATAAATTAAATCAAAAAAAATTTATAGCCAAGATATTATCAGTTGAAAAAATTAAGGATATGTTTTGTATAAAAACTTCAAAAGGTGAGATAAGATCCAAAAAAGTTGTGGTTGCTACAGGAGGAGTTAGCTATAAAAAGCTCGGAAGTAGTGCCATAGGTTATGAGATAGCAAAAAAGTTTGGGCATACTATAGTGCCGCTATCTCCCGCATTAGTTGGTTTAACTTTGCAAAAAGAGCAGTTTTGGATGAAGGAGTTAAGCGGAGTTTCGCTAAAAGCAAAGGTACGCGCGGGAGAAAAAACTTTTTATGATGATATTTTGTTTTCTCATTATGGACTTACGGGTCCGGCTATATTAAACAGTTCACTATACTGGAGAAAAGGTAAAATTAGTATCAATTTTCTACCGGATTTTAAGTTTTACAGCACCAATAAAACCCTATCAAACAGCTTGAATTTGCCTAAGAGATTTGTTTTGGGGTTTTTAAGAGCAAATGGGTTGGAAGATAGACCGTTAAATAGATCCAAAGATATAGTGGCAAGATTAAAAGAGTACTCTTTTGCCCCGGCCGGAACTTTTGGGTATGAAAGAGCGGAAGTAACAAGAGGTGGAGTTGATATGGATGAGTTGGATAATCTTGAAAGCAGGTTTGTTAAAAATCTCTACTTTATAGGTGAAGTGGTTGATGTAACCGGAGAGTTAGGAGGATATAACTTCCAATGGTGTTTTAGTAGTGCTAAGCTTGTGAGCTCTTTTCTATCTTGATGGCCGGAAGCTCTTTGACATAGAGATCCTGCTGTGGAAAAGGTATGCTTATACCGGCATCATTTAGGGCTTTGTAGATGATTTTTAAAAATTCTGAAGTTGTGTATCTCGGTCTAAAAGTTAGCTCATCCTTTACCCAGATAAAAAGTTCAAAGTTTATACTATTGTCCCCTAAAGAAGTGAAAATGATCTGAGGTTTTTTCTTGCCTATTTTATAGTGTGGAAAGTTTGTCTTTTTTATGGCCTCAAGTACAACTTTTTCTACATCTTCTACGCTTGTACCATAACTAACACCAAAAGGTATCCTAAATCTTCTTGATTTGTCGTTTAATGTCCAGTTTATAACAGTATTTTGTATAAAGTTTTGGTTTGGAACTATAAGATCTATGTTGTCATTTGTTCTTATGGTTATGGACCTCATCTTTATATCTACTACTGATCCTCTAGTATCTTCATCTATTTGTATATAGTCTCCTATCTTTATACTTTTTTCAAACATTAAAATGATACCCGAAACAAAGTTGGAGACGATATTTTGCAAGCCAAAACCTATACCAACCGACAAAGCACCGGCTATAAGAGTAAATGAGCTAAGATCAAGGCCTATTGATTTTAAAGATAGCAAAAAGGCTACGATGAGTATAAGATAGTACCCTATATTGGTTAAAAGAGTTATATTTGAGTTTGATATGTCATACTTGCCTTTTAGAGATATAACGCTTTTTTTATAATATTTTCCTATCATAGAGCCTAACAGTAGTATAACGATAAAGATAAAGAAGTTTATAAGTGAGATATTTTTATTGTCAACATTAAAGAGTGGATAATTTAAAATTGACCAGCTTTTTTCAAAGAAAAATTTGATCTCATCTTTCATCCTGTTTATAAAAAGTTGGGTGCTACCAAAGCTCTCTTTTTCGTAATAGTGTAGTATATTTTTATAGGCATTTATGTTATTGCCCGGTTGCAAAGCGACATATTTTAATATGCTGTTTTCAACCTTAAAGGCATTTTTATCTTGAAGTTTTATATCTTTTAAAAATATAATAATATAGCTTTTTTCCATAGCTTTGTAGATGGACAATCTTCTTTTTAGATTGTTTTTTATAAGGTTTTTAACATAGGCTATATTGTCTTTACTGTTTGCTATCTTCCACTTTTCAAGTTCTATTTTTAGTTTTTCGAGTTTTTTGGTAGTACTTTTTAGTTTGTTTAAATTGTAGTTTATATTTGATTTGGTCTTTTTTATATCTATTTTTATATCAAAAAGTTTTTGATAGAGTAAACTCCTCCATTTTTTTATATGAGAATTTAGATAGTTATATCTTTTTTTCTGTATATTGATAAGTTTTTTGTAGTAAAGATACTCAAGCTTTTGGGTAGGGTCTTTTTCTACTGAGAGAAGATCTGTTTTACTATTTAGATCTTTAACTCTTTTTTCGTTGTCAAGTATAAATTTTTCGAAATCAATCAGCTGGTAAAAAGCTTTTAAATAATCAGATAAGCTGTTTATTTTTGTGATGTCAAACTCTTCCTCTTTATATGAGAGAGTCTTTATCTTTTTGGCATATAGCAGATCTAGGCTATATTCGGGAGAATTTTTTGGTATGGAAGATACTATTTGATCAACTATGGTAGCATTAAAATCATCTGCTCCAAAAAGTGAAACAATTAGAAAAATCATAAATAGCAATTTTTTCATACCAAATTATACCATTTTTTAACCCATTAAAAAAGTTTTATGCCTCTTTTTGTTATAATCATTCAATTTTATTGCAAGGAAAACAATGAGAGTTTTAACAGGTATTCAGCCATCTGGAGTTTTGCATCTAGGGAACTATTTTGGCTCTATAAGACAGATGCTGAAGTTTCAAGGAGAGAGTGAACTTTTTATATTTATAGCAAATTATCACGCCTTAACTTCCCTAAAAGATGGAGAAGCTCTAAGGGAAAATACAATAGATGCGGCGATTAGCTTTTTATCTCTTGGAATCGATCCAAACAGGTCAACTTTTTGGGTGCAGTCTGATGTCAAAGAGGTCTTGGAACTTTACTGGATACTGTCATCTTACACACCTATGGGACTTTTGGAGAGAGCTCACAGTTACAAAGATAAAGTAGCAAAGGGTATAGTTGCAAACCATGCACTCTTTTCATACCCCGTGCTAATGGCGGCAGATATTCTTTTGTATGATGCCAACTTGGTTCCTGTAGGAAAAGATCAAGTCCAGCATGTTGAGATAACAAGAGATATCGCTGTGAAGTTTAACAACACTTACCCAAACTCTTTGACTCTGCCGGAGTTTAAGATAGATGAAAATGTCGCTACGGTTCCTGGTATTGATGGAGCAAAGATGAGTAAAAGTTACGGCAATACTATAAATATCTTTACAACCCAAAAAGAGTTAAAAAAACAGACAGGTAAAATAGTTACCGACTCAACCCCTTTGGAAGAGCCAAAAGAGTATGAAAATTGTAATGTCTATAAACTCTGCAAGCTTTTTATGAATGAAGAGGAGCTATCGGAATTGCAAGATAGGTATAGAAGCGGAAAAGAGGGGTATGGACACTTTAAAGCTACGCTAAAAGATAAGATTTGGGACTATTTTGGTGAAGCAAGAGAAAAAAGAGAGTATTATCTAAACCACAAAGATGAGGTAAGAGATATACTAAATGAGGGAGCAAAAAAGGCAAGAGCCATAGCCTCAAAAAAGATGGATATATTAAGAGAGAAAGTGGGTATTTTATAATGGTTGATTTGAAAAGATTGCAAAACAGTTTTGAAGAGGTTAGTAAAAGTTTACGAAAAAAGGGGATAAAAGAGGAGCTTTTAAAAGAGCTTCGGAGACTTTTTGGGGTTTTAAAAGAACAAAGAGCAAAGTTGGAGAGTTTACAGGCTGAAAAAAATGAAAAAAGCAGACTTTTTCCTGTCTATAAAAAAGAGGGAAAAGATGTAAGCTCCTTAAAAGATGAACTTGATAAGATAAAAGAGAAGATAAACTTTGAGCAAAAGATAGTCAATGACCTTGAGAGTGAGCTTGAGATATATGCCCTAAATATACCCAATATCCCTGATGAGAGCGTTCCTGAAGGCAAGGATGAAAATGATAATGTAGAGATAAAAAGAGTTTTAGATATCCCGCAATTTGACTTTACGCCAAAGGAGCACTGGGAGTTAGCTGAAGATCTTGAGTGGATCGACTTTAAAAGGGGAGTTAAACTTGCAAAGAGCAGATTTTCGGTGCTTAAAAACGGTGCTGCAAAGTTAGAGAGAGCACTTATAAATTATATGCTTGACTTTAATGCTAAAAGAGGCTTCAATGAAGTTTGTGTACCATATATCGTAAACAAAGAGAGTATGCTTGGAACCGGGCAACTCCCTAAATTTGCCGATGATCTTTTTAAGATAGAGGGGGAAGAGCTCTATCTTATACCGACTGCCGAAGTTCCTTTGACTAATCTCTTTAGAGATGAGATTTTATGTGAAGATGAGCTTCCTTTGCTTTTGACAAGCTATACGGCTTGTTTTAGAAAAGAGGCAGGAAGTGCAGGTAGAGATACAAGAGGCATCATAAGACAGCATCAGTTTGACAAAGTGGAGCTTGTAAGTATCGCAAAGCCTGAACAAAGCGATGAGGTGTTTGAAAAGATGGTAGAGTGTGCGAGTGATCTTTTAACCTCTCTCGGCCTTCCTCATAGACTAGTGGAGCTTTGCGGCGGTGATCTTGGCTTTGGTGCGGCTAGAACCATAGACCTTGAAGTCTGGCTGCCCGGACAGGGAAAATATAGAGAGATAAGTTCCGTATCAAATACGAGAGATTTTCAAGCTAGAAGAGCAAAGATAAGATACAAAGAGGGTAAAAAAAACAGACTGGTTCATACGCTAAATGGCTCATCTTTGGCAGTCGGTAGAACCTTGATAGCTATCATGGAGAATTATCAGCAAAAAGATGGTAGTATAAAAATACCTGAAGTTTTAAAAAAGTACTTATAGAGGTAATATGGCTGAAGAGAACCAAGACGATATAATCATCCTTGAAGAGGGCGATGAAGGTGATAAAAAAGGTGATGAAGAGGCTAACAAAGAGAGCGAAGAGCCTAAAAAAAGTAAGAAAAATATCATCATCATAGCATCTTTGGCACTTCTTCTTGTTATTGTCGTGGTTGTTTTGGTCATAGCACTAAAGAAAAAAACAGAAAATAAAGAGAGTTCAAATATCTCGAATTTAGCTCAAAAGATTATAAAAAAAGAGGCTTCTGTAAGATTTCCGGCTTTAAAATTGGATAAACTTATCAAAAAAGCAAACCTTTTATATAAAAAGGGAGACAAAAAGGAGGCGCTTAAGATATTTAAAGAGATTGCCAGCTTTAACGAATCTATCTCAAACTATAACATAGGCGTAGCCAAAATGAGAGAGAAAAGATACAAAGAGGCTATAGACTACTTTAAAAAAGCGATAAAAAACAAAGAAAACAGATGTGTCAGCTCTATAAATATAGCAGTATGCGCTTTAAAACTAAAAAACAAAAAACTCTTTGACTACTATATTAATTTGGCTGATGTTTATCTGCCTTATGAGAGTGATAAACCTTTATACTCCTACTATATGGCTTTGGTAAACTACTATAAAAACAACTACTTCGAGGCCCTCTTCCCCATAATGCATAAAAGCTCAGACTACTACATAGAGGAGCAAAACTACCTACAGGCAAAGATAGATACTTTTTTTAAAGATGACCTTTCGGCTATAAACTCTTTGGAATCAAATAAAGAGATAACTGATGACTTTACTCTCGGTCTTTTATACGCAAGAGTAGGGGAGTACTCTATATCTTTAAAGCACTTTATAAAGTCTGAAAAAATGGGAGGAAATCCATTAAAAACAAAAATGGCAATGGTTCTTGACTATATAAAGATGGGACTTTTAAAAAGTGCTGCAAACGGTATAAAAAATGCACAAATTTTAGGTAAAAATGTTATGGATGTTTACCCTATAAAGGTTGGACTTAAGGACTCTTTGCAAAATGTAAAACTTTCTCAAAAAGAGTTTGAAAAGAGAGTTCTTCTAAAAAAAGAGAATGAGTATGGACTCTTTTTCTACTTTGCGCCATACAAAATCTTTAATGCAAACCAAACCATAGAGTTTATAAGAAAGGGAACTTTAGGACTCTCCTTTGATGAGACAAAAAGTGCCTTAAGACTTCTTTCTCAAAGCTCCAAAATCTCTGAGGTCAATAAAAAAATATCCGAAGGTATTAAAAAAGCTTTAGCTTATAAAATAGATGAAGCAAATGCAATATTTAAATCCCTAAAAGATAAGTACCCAAATCACTCGACTCTCTTTTACAATCTAGGGCTTACCTTTGCTCAGCTTGGAGATTTTACCTCGGCGTATAAAAATTTTGTAAAGAGTTATCACCTCAATAGAAAAAACTATCTTGCCGGAATTTTTGCTATATATTCAAAAGAGTTGATGCATCAAGATGGCATCAAACTAACTCAGGAAGTTATGGATGAT
>Ga0256840_1003721_pt1 | contig 12049 bp, 6 predicted proteins | sample 355202metaG_FD_185969 | JGI IMG/M metagenome (GOLD analysis project Ga0256840, IMG submission 185969) | Hydrothermal vent microbial communities from Mid Atlantic Ridge, Atlantic Ocean - 355-202 | ecosystem: Environmental > Aquatic > Marine > Hydrothermal vents | place: Atlantic Ocean: Mid...
ACCGTTGTTCGCATAATTATAAACTTTTTGCCAGTCAACTTGCTCATTTTCGGCTGCTGTTCTCGGGCAATAAACTAAAAATCTTGCAGCAAAAGAGTTTGCTAAACGAGCCAATTCGTTATTTGAGTACTCCGAGCCGTTAATCCAGTCATCGGGAACCGTAAAACTGCTGTTGGCTGATATCTCGATACACTTATCAAGAGCTGCAACGGCAGAATCAATAACGGTTTTATAATCAGAAGCAATAACAGCTCCCGGGTCTTCCGTGTTTTCTGTAACAATAAAGCCTTTATCAAAAGTAAGACCGATATAACCGAGAGTAAGACCTTGTATAAAGTGACTGAAAGCTCGTATCATTTCAGTATCCGCACCTTTCCCTTCAGAATTTAATTTGCCGATTTCCATACCGTTATTTATAACGCGAAGAATATCATTTGACTGAGATAATGCCGAATACATTTTTTGATAGTATGTTTCGGTAATAAGTTTCCAATCATATTCTTCCGTGTTATTAAAAGCTGCACGCGGCTCGGAAGACAGGTCGTACATACCTCCGTTAAGCCATGAACTTGTGCCTTGGTCTGCCATTGTCCACATTGCCATAACGGGGGAATATGTATATGAATAATACTGATTAATATACCAGTTATAAAATAAGCCGGAAGCTAATCCGTAAACATCATCCGGATTTTCCAAAACAATATTAACATCAGGTTTATTATCATATTTTACGTCCAGTAATTCGGTACAACCGGACAAACCTAAAATTAGAATAAATATTATGTATCTGAGTTTCATTTTTCTGTTCTTTAAAGGTTAAAAAATAAATTCTATTGAACCGGTAAATGTTCTGAAATTAGGGTATCCGTAACTGTCATAAGAAAAATTAGCGGAGTAAGTGCTGTTACCGACTTCGGGGTCGTAGCCCGTATATTCCGTGAACGTAAGAAGGTTATGACCTATAAGGCTGAATTTTACAGACTTAATAACATCTGAAATTTTATTTTCCTTATTAAATTTGTATGTGTAAGCTATTGACATTTCTCTGAGCTTGACATAGCTTCCGTTTTCTACAAAAAATGAGTTCAGGTTATTGCCGTTGTAAAGTGCCTGATAATAGTAAATTGATTTTTTTTGCTCTTCGGGTTTGCCGTATTGGTCAATAATACCGGCTCTGTTTTCAAGAAAAAGATATTGTTTGGTTTTATTATATACGTCACCGCCTTGTTTCCAAGACCAAAGCATATACAGAGACAGATTTTTATATGAAAACGAGGTGTTAAAACTTAAGTTAAAATCGGGATTACAATCGGCAATAATAACTTTATCGGGCGTTCCGTCATTATCGGCATCTAAGGCTACGGGTCTTTCAACGGTGCTGCCTTCCGTTCCCGCAAGTATAACATATCCGTCGCTGTTTATTGTATAGTTGTCAATTGTCATACCGTCGGGTAATTGCTTTTCCATTTCCGACAGAGACGTAAGCCATTTGTTTCCTAATATGATACCGAAATTTTGACCCGGCTCAATTAAAAAGGCATCTCTCGGTCCGGTGTAGTATTTATTAAGTTCTAAGTCTTCTATTTGTTGTCTTTTTATTATGAATAGCTTTGATATTTAAAGAAAGTTCTAAAGATTGAGATTTTATAGTGCCTGCATTTCGTATTTGCGACCTAAATCCTAAAACGTGACTTGCCAACGGCACACTTAAAAGAGCATCTTTTGTAACAGTTGAAGAGTAACTTCCGGTAAGGTTAAAGATATTAAAAAACTGTGCATCTAAAGCAAATTCCGTTTCTGTTGATTCCGAAGGTTTAAGCTCTTTGTTCCCGAGTTGTTCTTTTACTAAGTTTCCGTTGCTTACGCTGTAGGTTTCATATTGGTCGGAGTATCCCGGTCTTTGTCCGGAGGTTCCGATTGCCGCTCTTATTTTCAGTTCCTGAATACCGGGTATTTTTATGTCTTCCGAAATTCTGTATGCTCCTGCAAGTCTGTAATACGTATGCCATCTTTGATTTTCGCCGAATAAAGAAGAACCGTCTCTGCGAATTAATCCGGAAAATATATATTTGCTTAAATAGTCTATATCTGCTATTCCGAATATATCAACAGCTCTTATTGACCCGTCATACGAAGAGTTTTTCGACTGTGTTTGGTCTGCAAAATTAAATTGCGGAATATTATCAACAACAAAGTCTTTACCTGAAGTATATGTATTATCCCAGTCTTCCTGCTCATACAGATAACTCAGCTTTGATTTAACCGTAAATTCACCAAAAACTTTATCAAAATTTAATGTGGACTGCATGAATTGAGAGTTATTTTCATAATGTGTTTTTTCAAGCAGCCCCGTATAATAAGCAGTATCCATATATAAATATCCTTTCGGATTATATCCTCTTGTATAAGAATTATATTTTTCGTAAGTGTATTTTGATTCAAGATTCAGCCAATCGGTAAAAAGGATTTTAGTGCTTATATTGGTAAGGAAAGAGTTTCTTTTTGACGTGCTTTCTCTGTAATAAAGAGGATACAGGGGGTTTTCGGCAATACTCCAAGGATCAGGTAATACAAGATAAGGAGAGCCGTCGGTATTAGGAGCGTTTAAATCTACATCGGGCTGAACAAATAAAACATCCTGAAAGCCTTTTGATGTTCCGGGATTGTCTGTTTCTGCAAGCATATACATATTTGATGTTGACAGGGAAATATATTTACCTATTCTGGTATCGGCATTGAATCTGAAATTTTTTCTTTGGTACCCTTCGGTTGCAAAAACAATCCCCGAGTTTTTATGATTTTCGAAAGACAAAAACATATTTGTATTATTGTCTTTTTTAGACATACTCACATAATTTGTGTAATAATCTCCTTGTTTGAAGAACTCTTTTTGCTGGTCGCGAACAATTGAATACGGCTGGTCTGCATAAGCTGAATCTGTCGGTAAGCGGCTGCCTGAAACCACGTTTCCGTTATCGTCATATGTTACTCCTTCGTATTTTGTATAAGGAAAGTCGGCATTATCGGCGGCTAATTGATAAGGGTGGTGAGTTGCTAAATCAAGTTCTCTTTGAAGGTTGGAGATACCGTATTCGTTTCGGACTTTTATCTGATAGCTGTCTTTTAGGTTTTTACCTCTTTTCGTTGTGATTACAATCACACCGTTTCCGGCTTTAGAACCGTAAAGAGCTGATGCCGCTGCACCTTTTACAACCTCCATTGATGCTATATCATCAACATTAATGTCTGCCAGGTTTGTATTAACAAGAACACCGTCTACAATAATAAGCGGGGGAGAGTTCCCTCTTATTGATGTTGCTCCTCTCATTTGTATTGTTGCACCGCTGCCCGGCGAGCCGTATGCCCTTTTAACTAATACTCCGGGTATTTTTCCCTGCAAAGCAGTTGCCGAGGAGCTTGTCGGGGCATCATCTAGTTTATCTGCGGATACTTTATTAATTGTTACTGCCAGTTTTTTTGCCGGAGTGTTACCTGCTACTCCGGAAACTATAACTTCTTCTATGTCAAAATAGTCTTCCTCCATTACTATATTCAGTTCTGTTCGGTTCTCAATTGAGACTTCTTTGGTTTTGTATCCTATATAGTTAAAAATAAGAGTTTTTACATTGTCAGTTACGGTTATTGAAAACTTTCCTTCAATGTCTGTCATAGCTGCTGTATTATTTTCGTCCTTTGCTATAACGGAAACCCCGGGAATAGGGTCTCCGGCATTGTCTTTTACTGTTCCGGTAATTGTTTTTTCAAGAAGCCGGAAAGTTTTTATATACGATGTTTTATTATCCGCTTTTTTAATTAAAACGTAATAATCATTTCGTATTTTTTTAAACTCAAGTTTCTTTTTTTTCACAATTTCTGTCAGAGCTTTTTCAGGCGATTTTTGCCGTAAAATTGAAGTTGCTTCTTTTTGAGTATATTCGGCTGAAATATCGGATTCGTAAGTAACGGAAATATTATATTTCACCTCAACTTTTTTAATTAAATCGGACAATCCTATACTTTCTTTTTGGTCTGTAATTTGTCCGACAGAGAAACTTAAGCCGTATAAAAACAAAAATGCAGTTATAAATATCAATTTTTTCATGAGAACATTTATTTTTTAATTTATAATTATTGTATCGTTTTTTTGGGTTATTTCCGCTTTAAAAATTGTATGAAGAGCTTTTATAATTAATTGAACATCATCGGAAGGTGCAGAGCCGCTTATTCGTTTTTCGGCTGCGTTTTTGTCTTGGATTATCAATACTTTATTATATCTGATTTTTAATAATTCTGCTAATTCATATAAAGAGAAATTGTCAAATTTCAGCCTTTTTTCCGTCCACGAAGTATAAATTTCCGTGTTTATTTTATTTTTAATAAAGGTGTTGTCTTTAGCATTGTATTTAACAATTTCTCCCGGTTTCATAATAATTTTACCGGTATTTGTTTTAAAACCGCTAAGCATTACTTTTCCTTCTGTTAAAACAACAGAATTTTCATTCTTATATGTTCTTACGTTAAATTTTGTTCCGAGGACGGTAATGTTATAAGCATTTGTTTTTACCGTAAATTTTTGGTTATTGTTTTTTTTAACTTCAAAAAAAGCCTCACCGGAAACAAAGACTTCACGATTAAACTTTTTTATGGTTGAGTTTTCATATTTTATAAAGCTGCCCTTGTTTAATGTTACTACCGTATTGTCCGGCAGCGTAACTTTTAATATCTTATCGGTATTGTTCGCAACTTTTTCTGTTTTGTTTAAATCTTTAAAAACGGACAGAGCCATAATAAGAATACCTGTAAAAATTGCTGCATATTTAAAGGATGTGTAAACAATTTTATTTATTTTCCGTTTTTTGTTTTGATTAATTTTTTGAGTTATTCTTTTCTTAATTCTGTCATAGTCATAGTTTTCGTTATTTTCTGCAGAATTCCAGACAAATTTCGCTTGTTCGTATTCTTCTCTAAATTTTTTATCTTCCGATATTTTTTTGTCAAATATTTCTGTCTCTTTTTGAGAAAGTTCTCCGGACAATTTTTTGGTAATCAAACCCCAGTGGTGTTCTTGCATTATTATTTGTTTAAGTTTTAATTAATTATACCTGTTTTAAAATACCGGTATTTTTTTAATAAATTCGTTATTTTTATTTTTAAATTTTACGATGTAAAACCCGTTGTTAACATTTGTTATTACCGTTGTTCCTTTGTTATTAAACCCGCTGAAAATTTCTTTTCCCGAAATATCGTAAATTGAAATGTTATAGTGCGAGGATTTATTATCTGAAATTATTATTGAGTTATTTGCAGAGAATATTTGTATATCATTACCGAAATTATTTACGGATAATGAATTTTTAGAAAAAATTAATTCAAAGTTATGATTTGTCGTATCATTAATATTAAAAAACAACGATTCAGGCTTTTTAATCTCATAAATTTTATCTGTTTCGGTGTCTCGTATGTAAATATTATAATTGGTATTTAAAAGTTCTGTTATGTTCATTTTAAAAATTCCCGTTAAAGGAGAAGTGAAACAAAAATTTATTGTTTCTGTATTTTTTGAATTAAGAATACGTTTTATGACATATTTACCGTCATCTTCAAATATAAATACAGAAGGGGCATTTTTATCTAAGCCGTAAACTTTAATACTCTCGGATACAGTGCTTCCTGCGTATACAACAAGCTCATCTTTTTTGCCTTGCGGGTCTTCAATTTCGATTCTTATTAAGTCTTCTGTTTTGCCTGCTTTAAGGTAATTGCTCGTTGCTTCCGAGTTTTTCACGCGAACATTGTTATCTGTTCCTATTACGGCTCCGTCTGACAGTGCCTGCACGAAAAAGCCCTGGAATGAGTTTATATACCGTGAACCGCTGTAAGTTCCTACGGTTCCGTCCCAGCTTGAATATTGATTTGAGCCGCCGTTATTTTCAGGGTCAAAAGTATATACCGTTGAATTAATATTTGTTCGTGTCCACCCTGATGCTGCATTCCAGTCAATCGGCGAAGGATAAGGATTTGCGGCTAAAAACCACCCTAAATTAGTTCCTGTTGTAAGCGGCAATGTTCTTGAGTAATTACCGTTTCCGAAAATCCCTTCTGTATCAATTAAGAAACCTCCGTTTTGCGTATGCTGCAGTAAATATCCGTTTCCTGAAAGCATATTGTCAGCTCCGCTTAGCCTTTCCCAAGAATATAAAGGTTCAATATTCTTATATAAATAATAATTCCCCGTAAGAATACTGTCTGCTTTAAAAACGTCATCAAACGGGAGGGATATAAGGTGCCAGTTGCCCCATATTCCCGGAGAAGGAACAGAAATGTATCTTCGGGCTTTCATTTTCCCGAAGTTATTTTGTATTCCGTAAAGTAATAATGCTCCGGTCGGTATATTATTCGTATTTGATTCTAAAATTATGACTCCGTGATTTTCAAAATATGAATTAGCCGTTAATGTCAAATTCGGCGGAACTATAACAGTGTCACCATGGAGTATTGTTAAATTTTTTGCCTCTATGTCATAAGGAAGGGTATAATTACCGGCTATCAGAGCAGACATTGTATTATCAGGTTCTCCGTTGTCCCAAGATGTCCCGTCCCATGTCGTACAAAAAGCATAAACTGTCAGCGTTGCCTCTCTGCTGCAGTCATGCATTGAAAACAGTCCGTTCCCGCCAACTTTACACCTATACTTATATCCGTTCAGTCCGCTGATATTTGAAATTTTCAGGGTATCCGTTGCAGTTCCGGAATAAACCCCTCCGTCTGACAAAGGAACATAACCCGAGCCGGAATCTTCATACCACTGATAAGAGCCTGCATTTGCGGCTGTTACGGCAAAAAACACACTTCCCTGACAAACAGATATATCCTCCGGCTCTGAAGTAATAATCGGGCATAATGCAGATGCCCATCCGGGATCGTTTGTTGCGGCCCTTAATGTCGGCTTTATAAAATTGTAAGAATAATCTTTTATTTTTGTTCCGGTTCCCGATTCAATATGCAGCAATAACTTCGTATTTTTATCGGTTATAAACCGGTTGTATCTGTCGGGGCAAAAATCAGTGCTGTATCTTGCCGTATCTGAAATCCTTATTTCATCTATTCTGCCGTCTAAATAACGCTCGTAAGTTGTCCAATATCTGGCTCCGATATTTAAAGCATTCGCAGTTGCCGTTAAGTTAAAGTTCGCATCTGAAGATGTATCAACAACTTTACCGTTAATAAACATTTTGGTTTCATTACCGTCTCTTGTTACGGCAACGTGTACCCACTCTCCGAAAAATATATCAGATGATGCGTCAGACTGAACCGATGCTATTATGTTTCCGCTTGCATCTCTTGCAACAAAACGAATACCGTAATTTCCTCCTCCGTCAACATCATCAATAAGGTACATTGAAAAAACGGTCTTTCTGTCTAAAATAACAGGATAGGTACCTGAAGTTCTGGTGTCAACTTCAATCCATGCTTCAACAGTCCATTTATCTGATATGTCTAAATCATTAACCGGATTATCTTTTACATAAAACGAATCATCGCCGTCAAAATTAAGATAAACAATCTTACCTACCGGAACAACGCATTCCTCCGAATAACTGTCAGCATAATAACTGCCTGAAGACTTTGCTCTTACCTGATATTTATACAAACCGTCAGACGGTACCGTTACGGTATAAAAAGTATCGGTTATAGTGTTGCTTATTGTTGTCCAAGCTCCGTTATCAACACTTTCCTGAAGTTCAAACGCTTCCCAATTTAAACTTTTGCTAACCCTCCATTGCAAGGTAAATGTTTTGTAATCTGTTTCAGACCTTATCGGTTCGTCTGTCATTATCGGATCAGGGAGTATATCAAAAACAGCCGCGTCAATCGCGTCATACCCGCAATCACTGAAAGTATTTTGCAGATTATACCACGCATTACAGGTTCCCCACCAACCGTTGTTAAGGTGATAGTATTTCGGGTCTGAAATCGTCAGTTGTCTCCATCCGTCACAAACATTAGCATGCCCCGCTCCGGAGGAAACATCTCTGACTGCGAGTTGTACAGCATAACCGTTTTCTATGTTTGAACGTAACCTCGGCCAGAAGTAAAACCAAGACCCCGGCTCATAATGTCCTGAAGAGCGAAAGTAATTATTTAGAACTGCAGGAGTTCGAGTTATATTTGAAGTAGAACCGGTGTTTTCATAATCCATATCAACAGCTACTCCGCAATGATATGCAATTCTGCCGATTGCCCTTCTTTCTGTGTCTGTTGAGGGCACACCGTAGTATTCATCGAGCATATTATCCCAATCATACCACATTCTTCCGAAACCGGCATAGTAAGAACCTTGTGAAGAACCGACATTGTCAATATCCGTATGTTCTCCGTCTCCTATCGGAGGCCACTTAAAAAGGTTAAGTATTTGACTCATTGATGTTGCGACACATCCGGGAGAATAATTGTTCGGAGTAAAATAATTTCCCGTATATATGAAATTTCCGTTTTCATCTTTACAGTTTACACCACCCCAGGTATCTTTCAGGTTCGGTCCGAAATAATAAAGATATTCTTTCGCAGGCTGTATATTGCCGCTTAAAAGTTCTGCCCATTTCTCTTGGTTTTTTTTAATTATTTCTTCCTGAGCGGATGACAGTTTTGGGGCTTTAAGAGTTTCAAGTTGGCAGGATAAGTCTGTTCTCAGAACAGCTAACAGAGAATTGTATTCATTTTCCGAAAAATCAAATTTTCCGTTTTCCGAATAGGCAACAACGGGATATAAAGATTTAGAAGGTGCCAGAATAATAAATCCCTCCGGTTTTAAACTCACTACATATGCCAATGTTTCTTTTTTATTATTCAATACCTGCTTGACGGAATTTTTATTATTTACTTTATATCCGGAAAATAAAGGGTCGTATTCAGCATAACTGCCGGCAACTTTTAAAAGCTCTTTTTCACTTATTTGTGAGTATGCATAATTGCAGGAAAAAATAACTGCTGCACAAAATATAAACAAACTGAAACCTTTTTTCATAGTATTGATTTTTAGTCTTTTGTCATAATTTTAAAAATTTTGATGTTTTATTCTCGGTTTCATTAAGAATTTGCAAAAAGTATATTCCGGATTCAAGAGCTGACACATTTACGCGAAACTCATTATCGGAAACAACTTCACTGTTTTCATAAAGTAAAGCTCCCTGAACATTATAAATTTTAATTTTTGAACCGGAAAGATTTTTCCAACTTATTTTTATTTCGTCATAAGCTACGGTCGGATATAAAGTCAGTGTTTCGTCCCCTTCCGGTTTGAAATCATCGGGTGTTATTTTTATTTCGTTTGACCATAAATTATCTGCCCATTCTCCGTTTACGTTTGCTCTGACACGGAACGAAAAGTCTGTATTGCCGTCAGTCACAAAAACATAGGTGTTTACGGTTAATGTATCCGTAAGTGTTTCCCATTCTGCAGGACCTCTTTTTATTTGAAGTTCATAATTTTGAACAGGTAATCTTTCCGAGTAATACCACTTCAGAACAACTGATTTATTTTCAGTATCCAATTCCGGGCTGTCGTCAAGTTCCGGAACCGGTATCATATTAAGAACAGCAGCTGTTACGTTTGTATATCCGCCGGCATTGAACGATTGATGTATTTGGTACCATCCGTTATCTGTACCCCACCACCCCATATTAAGATGATAATATTTTTCGCTTCCGACATATTTGATTCCGTCTCCCACAACTGCATGTCCTGCTCCGCTGCCGGTATAAACGGCAAATTGTGCCGGTATTCCGTAATGCAAACTTGTATCTAAACTTTGCCAAAAATCATATGCACTTTTTTCTTTATAGTCGGCAATGTATCTGAAATATTTTGATGCTGCTGACGGTATTCTGTTAATATTTGAGGTAGAACCGCCGTTTTCAAAATCCATTTTTACGGAAACGGCTGCGTGAAAAGTAAGTTTTCCTAATTCGCTTCTTTCTTTATCTGTTGATTCAACTCCGTAATACCTATTCTTCATTAAGTCATAATTATAATATTTCTCTTCAAAGTCGGCACTGTATGTACCTGTGCTGCTTCCGTATGAGTCTGTATAAGAAAAACTTCCCGTTCCTTTTCTGGGCCATGCAAAATAATGCATTACAGTCATAAAAGTTATAGCAACACAACCTGCGGCATAATTGTCGGGAGTATAATAATTTGTTACGTTAATGTAATTACCGTTATTATCTTTACAATTTACCTGGCCGAAAAGAGATGCTAAATAAGGACCTAATGTGATATCTGAATTATTTTTTGACAGAGAGCCTTCAAACATTTCATTCCATTTTTTACGATTCTCTGTGCCTGCTTCCGGGTTGCTTTTTAAATACTCGTTAAAAAGTTCATAGTCATATTTCAAAATATTAATCATATGAACTTCAGAATCGTCATATTCTGTTTTCAGAGGATGAAGAAACGAAAAAGCCTTAACGGGAATATTTCTTTTATCTGCACTGATTACCAAAAAGGCATTTTTATAATTTAACACATAAAACAACAGTTCTCCGTTTTTATCCGAGTATATTTTTTCCGTAAGGTGTTCGGCAGAAACTAAGTTTTTATTATTTGTTTTTTTAAAAAAATGTCCGGCAATTAATTCTGTTTCCGGCAATGAAACTTTTTGAGAAAAGGCTGTTATTGAAAGAAACATAAAAATAATAAAGACTGTTTTCTTAGTTATCATATACGGAAATTTTTAAGAATAAAAACAGACCTTCTCGGTATTGAGAAGGTCCGGGTCAAAGGTTTACTTAATAACAGACAGCTTAGTTGAGAGACTGCTGTTATCGGTATTGATTATTAAGTTATATAATCCCGTGCTTAGGTTTGAAAGGTTTACTGTTATTTGATTTTGTCCTTTAACGTTTTGTGATAAAACTTTTTTGCCTGTAATGTCAAAAACATTCAACTCCAAAGCATTTTTAATGTCCGAAAAATTAATAACAGCAGAATTAGCTGCCGGGTTCGGATAAATATTTAAAGATGCTTCTGAGATTTCATTAACTGATGATGCTGCCGCAAAAGTTCCTGCTTCAGCAGCGGCTATCATATCTGCAACCAGTTGGTCTATATCAGTTTGAGGGTCTATTTTTGCTATTCTCAATGATGAGATAATTAAATTATTATAGTAAAATGCAGAAACCTGACCTTCCAAATCATATCCGGCAGGACCCATATTATATAAAGGCGTTGCATCATTAACAATAGCCAAACCGTCTGCATACCAGAGAGTTGACCACACCCAAGAAATCGGGTCTGTAGTCGTAATTGTATTTTCTGTTGCTTTATCCATTTGCTGAACTCCGTCGGAGAAAGTTCCGTCGTCTGCATGAGATTGAGCTAAATATTGAGTAATGCCTAATTTATCATAAACAAAGTCGCCTGCAGCAAAATCATCAGGAGCTCCTCCGTATAAATCGTATATAAAGTCTAAGCCGTCAATCCAAAGAACTCCGCCGTTAGCAACAAATTCCGTTAAACCGGGGTTAAACTTTACTGCTCCCGGACCAACACCTGCAGTATCTGAGACATCCCACAGTCTCAGATCTATTCCGTCGTTTCCTGTATACCAAATAACCATATCATAATTTGACAACTCTGCATAGTCAGGAACTCCGGCAGAACTTGTTGTATTCACATCAAATGTGCCGGCCCAGTTTGTTAAAGCCGTAACAATGGGATCCGATTCAGGCGTATTTTGGTCATCGTCTACCAATAGTACAGAAAATTGTGCATTTGCCGCTGCAGCAACAAATAACATTGCAAAAATGAAAGATAAAAATTTTCTCATAATGTAAAAATTTAAAAGTTTAACAATTAATTAATACCTTATGACGCATAAAGAGATAAAAAACCCTACCCTTTTTTAGTTTTTTTTCAATTCTTTTTTTGATAATTGTTTCGCAAAATACGAAGGGCTTTTGTTATATGTTTTTCGACTGTTTTTACGGATATATCAAGAAAGTCGGCTATTTCACTGTATTTTAACCCGTTTAATCTGTGCAGAATAAA
>Ga0256840_1003722_pt1 | contig 12048 bp, 10 predicted proteins | sample 355202metaG_FD_185969 | JGI IMG/M metagenome (GOLD analysis project Ga0256840, IMG submission 185969) | Hydrothermal vent microbial communities from Mid Atlantic Ridge, Atlantic Ocean - 355-202 | ecosystem: Environmental > Aquatic > Marine > Hydrothermal vents | place: Atlantic Ocean: Mid...
TCCACCTTTTTTTGTAAAACAGTAGCTGGAAGGTTAGCGTAGGTTGCTGGGAAAGTTCCAGAATTGTAATGATAGCTTTCGAGTGCTGTATTCTGAGATTGCAAATCACTTTTGTATTCTTCAAGCGCAGACTCGTAGAGCGCCAATAATCTTGGATCTATCGATATGTTAACTGTGGCATTTGTAGATGGATATACATAAGAATTCATTTCATTTATGAATGTTTCGATCCTCTTGGTGTCTGTTGCAGGTATAGAATAAAATGCTTGAACGTAAGGCAATACTTCACCTTGAATTCGATACGAAATTTTCTCATCTTTTTTGTACTTCTTCAACCAATCCGCGAATTTCTTATCTTTAACTTGAGTTACCAATTCATTGTAAATGGGTGTGGATGATTTAATGGCATCAAATGTGTCGTAGATCCTTTTGCCTTCAACATCTATTAAATGCCATCCGTAACGAGTTTGTATTGGTCCAACAATTTGGCCAACTTTTGCATTAAAAGCGGCATCACTGAACTGTGGCACCATTTGTGTTCGTGTGAACCATCCAAGCTCTCCACCATTTGTGGCTGAAGCTGTGTCTTTTGAATACTTTTTGGCAGCTTCAGAAAAAGTTATCTTCTTGGATTTTATCAAATTAAGAATCTTATTTGCTGTTGCTTCACTGGGAACGAGTATGTGAGCTGCCTTAACTTCATCGTATTTGTTTTCTATCTCGGTCTTGTGAGATTCATAGTAAGTTTTGACGTCTTTTTCCGTAACGTTTGCCACCAACGACATAACCTTTTGAGCTATGAGGCTTTGCTTCACATTTGGCCTTATTTCGTTTTCGAAATTCTTTATCGAGCCATATTTTTTGATTATGTAATCTTTCGCCTGTGGATTTGATGTGTACCGATCAACAATGGACTTCAGTTGCGAATCTATCTCATTCTTTGAGGCACTTACGTTGTTTGTATTGGCGAAATAGCTTATGACTTTCTGATCAACCAATTGTTTAATCGCATTTACTTGAAGTTTTGGTTCTTCAAACAATGAGTCTGGTTGGGTTCCATAATAATTTTTGTAATTGGCTATGATCTTTTGCATGTAGTTTTGAAACTCAGTTGGCATTATCCAATATTGATATGAAAGTGGGGTTCCATCCTTGGTCAACAAGGCGATCGCCTGACTGGGGGATGGCTTATAGGCAGCCGCGCCTGATGTTCGGGATCCTCCCATGTAAGCTGAGATAGACCACCATGCGATACCAACCACAAATGTGATAACGATTATCCATACGACAAGAAGAGCGTGTTTTCTCATTTTTTGCATCCAATTCATTCAAGCTACTCCTTCCTTTTTAGGTGATACATTATTTTGGTAATTTAGTAATATTTTCAGCAACGGTTTGAGATCATTTTTAACGATCACACCGCGCAAGATCATAACATTTTTAGATGGATTTGTTAAGCACTCTTTGTAAAATCTCGAAAAATTGGATAACTTATCTCTTTTGGCAAAAAACATTTCTACATCCTTGCCTCGCGCTTTGATACTTTCTATACCAAGTGATAAAACTAAAGCTCTGATCTTAGAATGATCCAAAAGTGTTTCAACGGACGCTGGAATAGGACCAAATCTGTCACGCATCTCCTCGGTGATTTCATCCACTTCTTCGACTGTCCGAACACCTGCTAATCTTCGATAAAGTTTCATTCTTTCCACCGAATCGGGAACATAATCGCTTGGCAACACTGATGATGGAAGTTCAACGTCTACTTCTCTGTAATCTTTCTCAAAGTCTTCTCCTTTCAGCTTGGATATCGTTCTTTTTAATATATCACGATACATTTGTAATCCGACAGAATCTATATGTCCATGTTGTCGAAAACCCAAAACTTCGCCAACTCCACGGATTTCCATATCTTTAAGAGCCAATTCCATAGCACTTCCAGGGTCAGAATACTTGGATATTGCATTGAGTCTTTCTTTAACTAAAGGAGAGGGTTCTTTAAAGTACATAAGGTAAACGAAAGCTCTTTTGTCAGATCTTCCAACCCTTCCCTTGAGTTGGTACAGCTGGCCCAATCCATATCTCTCTACGTCGTCTACGATAAGAGTATTCGCATTCGGGACATCCACACCGTTTTCCACCACACTTGTTGCAACTAAAACGTCGATATTTCCAGAATAAAATCCATCAATGGCTTTTACAAAAGCCAACTTTGGCATTTGTCCGTGTACGCAAGCTATATTCAAAGAAGGAAGCAATTTTTTCAGTTTTTCAACTACTTCTTCTAAATCTTCAACCCTGTTATGAACGTAAAAGACCTGCCCACCGCGGTTAATTTCTCTAAGAATCGCGCTTTGAACGATTTTTTCATTCCACTTTGCTGCATAGATTCTTGGTGTAGCTCTCCCAATAGGTGGGGTTTGGATCACCGACATTTCTTTTATCCCTGCAAGAGCCATGTGTAAAGTTCTCGGAATGGGAGTTGCGGCAAGTGTTAATACATCAACATTTAGGCGCAATTTTTTTAAAGATTCTTTTTGCTTTGTTCCAAATCTTTGTTCTTCATCTATTATCACTAATCCCAGATCTTTAAAAGACACTTTTCCGGATATCAGAGAATGAGTGCCAATGACCACGTCTATCTTTCCGCTAACTATTTCTCTTATTATTTCCGCTTTTTCCAAGGGACTAACCTGAGATGATAAAAGGGAAACCTTGATACCAAATGGCTCCATACGCGACAGAAAAAGATTGTAATGCTGTCTCGCAAGAACTGTTGTTGGTACGAGAACTGCCACTTGTTTCCCGTTTACCACCGCGCGGAACGCAGCCCTAAGCGCGATTTCCGTTTTTCCAAAACCGGCATCACCGCATATGAGCCTATCCATAGGTTTCACAGAAGCCATGTCTCTAAAAACGTCTTCAAGAGCTTTTTCCTGATCTGGCGTTTCAACGTACTTAAAACTGTTTGAAAATGCTTCTTCAAGCTCTACACTCTCAGAAAATGAAAATCCTCGAGATTCCTCTCGCATAGCATAAAGCCTTAGTAATGCTTTAACATCAGCTTCAACGTCTGCCCTCACTTTTTCTTTAGTTCTTCGCCATTCTTTTCCATTTATATCAGATAGGGCAACCTTTCCTCTGGATCCTATATATTTGTTGATTTTTGTGAATTTTTCAACCGGAACATAGAGCACAGCGTCATTTTTGTAAAGTATTTTTAGATATTCATGTACGCCGTCGGCATCTTCTATTATCTGAGTTCCTTGATATATTCCTATACCATGATCGGAATGTACAACAAGACTTCCGGGTTCTATTTCAGAAAAACCTTCCGCTTTTTCAGCGAATTGCCGGGGAACTTGTCTTTCAAAGACAAGAGGTACATCGATTCCCACAGAAAACGTAAAAGAATCATCGAATGGCATCCGAAGGGGTTTTTTTGAGACATGTATCACCTTAATATGATCGAATCTTTCAAACGGAGCGTAAGAGAAACGCTTATAAATTTCACGAAACGATTCATCATACAGCTCAAATATTTCACGTTCATACTCTTCATAACGAGACTTACATTCCTCGAAATCATAAACAACGAGATGTACACTGTCGGGAATATAATCCAATCCGCAATAGGAATCTTTCCAAAACAATCCATTCATCCCTTGAAGTTGTTCCGCTGGCTTTTGAGAAAGCTCAAGATGTCCTTGCCTCTGAAGTCTTTCGCGAGCCATCGCTAACGACTCTTCGCTCTTATGAATTTCCATAAAGGGTAATACTTCCACGGTTCTCAATTTTGAAATACTAAGCTGCGTTTCAGGATCAAAAACGCGCAATGATTCTATATCTACATCGAAGGTTTCAACTCGCACAGGACCACTTTTGGGAGAAAAAAAGTCAATAACGTTTCCTCTCACAGCAAATTCCCCAACACTCCTTACTGTCATTGTGCGCGTGTAACCCACACTTACGAGCCACTTTATAAGATCACTCGGAAGCTGTTCACCTACAGATAGCACATGTTTTTCTTTTAAAAACCAAGGTGGAGCTGTACGTTTGAGAAGGGCCATTACATCTGTTACAATTGTTTTTTCACCTGTAAAGATAGCACTAAGGGCCTCTATTCTCGAAGAAATCCCCTGCTTAGATGGTTCAAGGGTCTCAAAAGGTAAAATATCAACATCAGGAAGAACAAAATGTTTTACATTTAATTCGTCCATGTTTTTGGATATTTCTTGAGCATACCGAGCATTTGGAAGAACAACTGTTGGATTTTCATCATGATGGATTAATGACAAAACACAAGAAAGCAACTCTGCTTTTCCGGCCGAATAAATATTAATTCTCGAACCGTTTATTTTGAGCCTATGTGCGGCATCTTCAATTTTCTCTTTCCATTCTTTCACAGGCGTACGTCTATCACCTTTCCTCGGTAAGGATCGACATTTTGTTTTTTCTTTCCACGTTTTTGAGAAGAATAATAATTACCATTTCCTCTCGACTCTGTGGATGTGTGAACATTTGGATTTCGAGATTCATCTCTTGCAAGCACTCTATGGCGATCTTCGGCAATCTTTTTTTGTTCTTCAAGACTCATAATTTGTTGTGCGGAGCTCATTAATTGCTGAGAATAGCTAACATTTTGAGCATTGTCCACACCTTTCACGATCACAACCTGTAAATCAACAGGTCTTAACAAATTACCTCATCCCTTTCAGTTTGTCCTTAATTTTAGAAAGAGACATTGAATGTATCTGACAAACTCTCGATTCACTTATACCAAGAATATGAGCAATTTCCTTAAAAGTCAACTCTTCACTGTAATAAAGCGAGAGTAACAACTTTTCTCTTTCAGTTAGACTCTCAATTGCTTCTTTAAGTTTTAAAATCGTTTCTTCTTCTTCATACAATTCTTTTGGCGTACGATCTCCGGATGGAATCAAATCAGCAAATTCTTCGTTTGGTAAAAGGTATCTATCTAAAGATAATACCTGATTTCGAAGTATTTCACGTTCCACGATCTCGATTTCTTTCACGCTCATCCCGAGTTCTGCCGACATCTTGGATCTTGCAGTCTCAGGATCCTCATAAAAAAATTTCGAACGTGCACGTTCAACGTCTTTCAGTTTCTTTCTCAGGGTTCGTGGCATCCAGTCTATGGTTCTCAAGTAATCAAGCATAGCCCCTTTTATTCTGCTAACGACATAAGTGGAAAGCTTTACGTGCTTTGACGGATTAAAACGTTCTATCGCCCCAAGTAATCCAATTACGCCTTCTTGGATCAGATCTTCAACTTCTACAGAGGGAGGAAGTGATCTCGCGAGATCATATGCCAACTTTCGAATCAATGGTGTAAATTTTCTCACCGCCCACTCTTTATCCACATAAGATTTCAGCAATAATCGCCCCCCAAAATCATTTATCGGAATCCTTTTGATCAAAAACACTCCCCTTTAGTTTTTTATCTTTCTTCTTCACGACAACTATATAAACTAAAAAGATCAAGAATTCCAATATACCAGAAGATATTGTGGCTCTCACGATAGACTCCAAAAGTGTCCAACCACCTGCAAAATTTAAAAGCAAAAAGAAAAGCTCGAAAATCATAAATGCGTAAATCCACGCTTTATATCTTGATGATTTCAACCTTCTCTTTCCCACCAACCTTTTTCACAAAAAGCTCACCGGTTTCAATATGAAATTCTATGCTTCTTGCACGATTTTTTCCTGTGTCCTCAGCAATCAACGGGATATTTAGCGAACGGAGAACTTCTTTCACCTTTTCCACATTTCTCTTCCCAACATCAAATCCTTTTGTTTGAAACATAGAGGCCCCACCGGCTATCTTGGCTTCGAAATTTCGGAGGTTGGCTCCCTTTTTAACCATTTCGTTGATCATAAGCTTTATTCCAGGATCCGCATACTTGCTCATCCTCTTAGACGTATCTTTGGTTTCAGGCAACATCACATGGATCATGCCACCAATTCGGTTTCGCTTGTCTCTAACACAAACTCCAACACAAGAGCCGAGACCGATTGTGACAAGAATGGTGGGATTGTTGGCAACAACGTATTCTCCAATACCTATTATGATCTTATTCCCCATTACATGTCGACCTCATGAAATTCCAAGTTTTGAGAATATCTTTTCAAGGCTCCCGTGTTGTGGAAACATGGTCAAAAATCCATTTATGTCCTTGCTGTCTTTTATTTTCAAAATATTTTCAACCATTATCACGTCGTCATATTCTTCAGATGCCAAAATGGATGTTTCCGCTATCACCGCACCAAGCATATCGACCACAAGCATGGGAACATCCGTTTCCATGAAGAGGGAGGTAAAGTTCGAAAGTGCTATGATGTAAGACGAACACATTATATTTCCTATCTCTTTCAAAACAGAAGACTGCATTTCATCCAATTCAGTGAGATTTTCGGGCTTTTGACCGATCAGGAATGAAATCAGTTTTTTGGCAGATTCGGAGTTGAAAATCATGAGCATTTTCCCTGGCGCTTCCCCTTTTATTGGCACAACGGTAGATGCAGATATTTCTTCTGGAGAACTAAACACCCTGTAAATCTCCGATAAGTCCACCACGTGAACCTTTGGAACTTCTATGCCCACGTTTTTTTCTATCATGTTCGAAAGAGCTGTGGCGGCATTACCGGCTCCTATGTTTCCTATTTCCTTAAGCACATCGAGCTGCATCTCGCTAAGTTGATCTTTCCATTTCAATCTTTTCTTCCTCCCTTCGACTTTAACTCCAGCTTGAAAACAAATTTCATTATCTTGTCTTGCATAGAAAGGGGCATATTGAAAAACGCTATTCCGTAAGTATGAAAATCCCCAGATTCTGATTTTACTTCTCTTAAAATAGTGGCTTCTTGTTTTTTGAGTTCAAGACCTTCTTCGAATTTGAAATCGACGCTGACTTTTATTCCCACTTCTAATTTCGCCATCGTTGCTATCTTCATGCCGCCTGCGCTCACATCTAAGCTCATAAAAGGTATATCTTCCTCTGCCCCAGAAATCCTTAAAGTACCACGTGAGACGAATTGTATGCGAAGAAACCTTCTTCTTTGAACTCTTCTAATCTTTCCTCGTATGCTGAAAATAGTAATCGGGATATTGCCTTCTTCTTCATTTTTGGAAACAGTTCCATAGAAGACATACAACGACTTCTTATCAATGGCAGAAATTCTTGCTGTGATACCAACCGGAATGGGAACAAGTCTGCCTTTCAAGGATGGCATAGCGGCTTTCAGCGAATTCTCAATGATATCTTCTACTTTAGATTTAAACTCCCCTCCTGTAAATCCTGGAATTGAACTCACTTCTATTCTTAAAGGCATGCCAGGTTTTATACGACCAATATCAACTTCTTCGAGAAAATAAGCCAATCCCTATCTCCCCAATCTGAAAAATCTCTTGATCTTGCTGGCAAAACTCATTCTTTCTGGAGCGTTGTTCTGGCCATCTCTTCCGGCAATGGCTGAAGATATTCCCATGATCCCAAACGTGGGCTGTATTTTTTCGTGCGAAATTACAAATGGCTTTTGTTCTCTAACAGAGCGCTTAACCCTTGGATCGTTTAGTATAGAATATGCTTTTTCGAATCGGAGAGAAGTAAATTTAGAGGTAACTTCTCCAAATTTCTTGATTAAGAGTCGTCCTTCTGAAAGATCGTTGACCATGTTGACAACCAGAAACATCCTGCTTTTCAGCCCTTTTATGGATAATATTTTCAAAAAAGTGTATCCATCCATTATAGCTGTTGGCTCCGGAGTTATAACAAGGATAAAATCGTCCGTAATCGTGTATACATTATCCATGAGAGCAGAATATCCAGCTCCCATGTCGATAAGAATGTAGTCCATCTCGCTTCCAAGCCTTTGAAATTCAGAGAAAAGTCTTTCTTTCTCTCCCATTTGGAAGGCGTATATATCATTTACATCATTTCCACTGCTTAAAAGCCAAAATCCGTATTTTGTTTTTTCGATGATCTCGTTCAAACTCACGCCGTTAAAAAAGTCCTTAAGAGTGTGTTCAACATGTATTCCTCCAAGAACTTCAAGATTAGCAAATCCCACATCCATATCTATCACTAACACTTTTTTATTCATTTTTGACAACGAGATCGCCACGTTCACAGTCACAAGAGATTTGCCGACACCACCTTTTCCTGAAGCAATGGTGATGAAACGAGCCGTTTTCAGTTCATCTCTCAATGTGGCCGCTTGATCATGAATCATTTGGCAAGGACCTCCTTGACTATCAGCGTCGATATGTCCAATTCATCAGCATACATTATATCTTCCGGCACATTCTGACCATTGGTAACAAAACTGAGCGGTATCTTAGAAGCCCCCAAGGAAGTCATAATGCCAAGGATAGAAGAAGTTTCATCAATTTTGGTGAGAATAATATGAGTGGGTGCTATGCTTGCAAAGCGTGAGATCACGTCCTCTACATCTGATCTTTTTTTCGTCGCGTCAATGGTAAGAAAAACCACTTCCGGCTTAATAGCACGAACATATGCCGATATTTCTCCGATTTTCATTTCATCCTTCTGACTTCTTCCAGCAGTGTCCACCAGAATCAAACTTTCTTTAGTGTTAGAGGAAACTTCTTCAGCCTCTTGGGGAGTATAAACCACTTTAAAAGGCATATGCATTATATCTGCATACGTTTTTAATTGTTGAGCAGCTGCTATTCGATAAGTATCCAACGTTAAAATGGTTAAAGGAAGTTTTTCTTTTATCCGCAACATTGCAGCGATCTTTGCAAGGGTTGTTGTCTTACCCACACCGGTTGGGCCGACAAAGACGATCTTTTGGGGCACGGTAAACGCCACTCTTTGAGTCTTAACAATCCCATAAAAGTGCATTTTCAAAGCTCCGGATATTTTCTCATCGTCCATGGCTTCTAATGGTGTCATATTCTGACTCATTTTTTCCACGATTGATGTAGCTTCAGAGAACTTGAGCCCTAATTCCATAAGCTTCATATGAATGCCTTCAAAAGGTTCTGGAAACTTTCCAAGTGTATGAACGCTTGACAACTTTTCACTGACACTTTTCAGTGTTTGCTTTATATCAGTTAATTCGGCCTTCAACTGTAAAGAAGATTCGTTGGCAATTACCGTGTGTGGCTGAGAAGAGCCGGGCTCATTTTTATGCTCATCATTCATAGCTGTGACTTCGATATAAACCTTCGAGCCAATGCCAAGAAATCCTCCTCGTCTAACACGGCGAGTTTGAAGTATTACAGCGTCAGAACCAAGTTCGTTCTTCACTTTTATTATGGCCTCTGCCATGTTATTGGCAATGAACTTCTTCAATTCCACAAAATCAACCCCAATATCAATTATCTACATTATACATTTACAATATCTTCCACTTTCAATTTCACATCATCTGCCATCTCTTCATAAGCAACCACTGGGATCTTGGGTAAACTTTTTAGAATGTAACGTGCCATTGCTTCTCTTATGGATGCTGAGCATATAATAATTGGGTAATTTCCTTTTTCCATAATTTTTTTCAACAAAAGTGCTATTGAATCTACAATTTTGGACATAACTTCCGGATTTACGTTAAAAACCTTCCTGTCACCAGAAGTAGCCATAGATTCATTTAGTTTTTCTTCTAAAGATTGCGATAACGCTACCGCATGAACATAGCCGTCTTCTGATTTTACCGATTCACTGATTTGGCGTTTCAACGCGATTCTAACTTCTTGCGTGAGCTCAGATACATCAGAAGTCCTTTCTCCATGTTCTATAAGTGTTTCAAAGATCACCGGAAGGTTACGAATGGATATTTTTTCCTCTAAAAGTCTCTTTAGCACATTGCGAACAGTAGGTTCTTTTATTATACCAGGAATCAAGTCATCAACGAGCGATGGAATCTTTTGTCTTAAACCCTCAAGCAGCATTTCCATTTCTCTTCGTCCCAAAAGTTCGGCAGCATGACTTCTTAAAATTTCTGTTAAATGCGTCGCGAAAACACTAGGAGCATCAACAACCGTATATCCCAGTCCTCTTGCAATCTCTCGCTGATCTTCGGTGATCCAAAAAGCTTCTAATCCAAAAGCCGGTTCTTTCGTTGGGATTCCCTCTATTTTTTCTTCAACAACTCCCGGATTCATAGCGAGCAGTCTGTTGGGAAATATTTCGTAACGTGTCACCTCTGATCCAAGAATCTTTACTATGTATTCGTTTGGTTTAAGTAAAACGCTGTCTCGTACTCTTATTGGACTGACCATTAATCCTAATTCGTATGCTATCTGCTTTCGCACCATTGTTACTCTATCAAGGAGATCTCCACCTTGAGTTCTATCGGCAAGTGGAATTAAACCGTACCCAATCTCAATCTCCACCGTATCTGTAGTTATGATATCTGACATGTCCATCGGGGTGCTCAATGGAATATTTCCTCCGACTCCTCCGGACGGTTCAACTTTTCCAGGAGCTCCCACCCCAGAAGCAGTTTCAGGTTCTTCTCTCAGAGGTGCTCGTGAAGCAACGTATCCAAGTATGAGTGTTGTAAGACCGACAAGCATCATTGATACAGTAGGCAATGGTGTAAAAATTCCAAGCAACAAAATCGCGATCCCGGCTATTGTCAATGCTCGTGGCTCAGAAGAAAGCTCTCGCACAATATCTTGACCAAGAGAGTGTTTAGATGCAGCCCTTGATACTATTATGCCAGTAGATGTGGACATAAGCATGGCTGGTATTTGAGTTACGAGTCCATCTCCCACAGTCAAAAGCACATAAGTTTGAGCGGCCTCTCCAGCTCCCATATGATGAAGCAACATTCCAATCACAAGACCACCTATTATGTTTATAAAAACTATTATTATAGTGGATATCGCATCTCCACGCACGAACTTGGATGCTCCATCCATAGCGCCGTAAAAATCCGCTTCACGCCTTATCTCTTCTCTTCGCCGACGCGCCTCAGACTCTGTGATTATGCCAGCATTGTAATCGGCATCTATTGACATTTGCTTGCCAGGCATGGCGTCCAAAGTAAAACGAGCCGCGACTTCTGATACTCTTTCGGCTCCTTTTGTTATCACAATGTATTGAACGACTACAAGTATGAAAAATATAACGAGGCCAACTACATAATTACCGCCAACTACAAAATTACCAAAGGCACGTATTACATGTCCATCAAAATTTTTCCCTTCTAAGAGTATCAACCGAGTTGCTGCCACATTAAGGGCAACTCTGTAAATCGTTAAGATCAACACAATAGTTGGGAAAGATGAAAGCTGTATCGAGCGCTTGAGATACATGGTGGTTAAAAGAACCAAAATGGATATCGTGATGTTTATAATCTGAAAAACATCCAGCATCCCACCTGTTATTGGCAATATCAACAAGAGAATTATGAACAAAACACCAATAGCCACGAAAATATCATTATAACGGGACATCTATCCACCTCATACCTTTTTCACACCTTGTTTTTCATCTTGTAAATAGTAACAAGTAACTCGGCGATGGCTTTGTAAAGCCTCGATGGTATCTCTTCGCCAATTTCCACACTCTTAAAAAGTTCCCTCGCAAGTGGTGGATTTCTTAGAATTGGTATCTTGTGTTCCCTTGCGAGCTTTTTTATTCTTTCAGCCACTTCTCCCGCACCTTTGGCTATTACTTTAGGAGCGTTCATGGCTTCTTTGTATTCGATGGCAACAGCCACATGAGTTGGGTTAGTGACAATCACATCGGCGTTTTTCACATTTTGCATCATACGACTACGAGCAAGTAGCAACATCTTTTGACGTTGCTTGTTTTTAATTTGGGGGTTTCCCTCCGTGTCTTTCATTTCATCTTTTACTTCTTTTTTCGTCATTCTAAGGGATCTCTCGTATTCCCATTTCTGGTAGTAAATATCTAAAATGCCAATTGCCAAAAGGGCAATGCCGATCTTCATTATGAGTTGATAAATGAAGTTGCCAAGAAATATAGCAGAACTTCCCGTTGATCGTTGAGAAGTACTCAAATAGTTTCCAATTGCTCCAGAAATAGTGAC
>Ga0256840_1003723_pt1 | contig 12046 bp, 11 predicted proteins | sample 355202metaG_FD_185969 | JGI IMG/M metagenome (GOLD analysis project Ga0256840, IMG submission 185969) | Hydrothermal vent microbial communities from Mid Atlantic Ridge, Atlantic Ocean - 355-202 | ecosystem: Environmental > Aquatic > Marine > Hydrothermal vents | place: Atlantic Ocean: Mid...
ATTGGGTATTTCTCATCTGTTAAAGCGAAGACCAGAACAGTTATCAATTGGTGAGCGACAGCGTACAGCCATTGCTAGAGCTTTGGTTCATAAACCTGATTTGCTGTTGGCGGATGAACCAACTGCTGCTTTGGATCCCTTTCATGCTGATCAAGTGATGGAGTTACTGATAAAGTTGACTCAGCAATTTAAGCTAACATCTATTATTGTGACCCATGATTGGGACAGAGTGAAAGCGCTGGGCTTAAGGGAAGTTAAATTTACTTGTACTCGCCGTAAAAATGAAGGCACAATAGCTGTATTATCAGAAAGGTAGCAAGGGAAAGGCTCTTTCGTGCCCATCAGCTTTCTAATTATTGTTAAGGAACGAGGATTCAATAATACCCAAGTCAGAAATCGGTAAGTTGTTTCATGCACGTTCCTAAAGATGGGCAGGGGGTAGAGCCCTTTTTCTCACCCTACTTGGATTTATAAAATGCTTAGCAATGGCAGCCGTTCTTTTTTTGTTAGTCTATCACTTGCCTTTAAAGACTTATGGCACGATAGAAAAATAACTTTTTGTCTGATTGTTTCTTTGGCTTCGGTTATTGCGCCTTTGCTTTTGCTGTTTGGTTTAAAGTTTGGGATTATTGAAACGATGGAGCAACAGTTTCTACAAGCCCCCGGGAAACGTGAGGTTAAAATTGTTGGGCATTATAAATTGGATAGAGCTTGGTTTGATCAGCTTCAGTCTCGTGCTGATGTGAGTTTTACAATCCCCAGTACTCGCGCTTTAAATACGCAGGTTGATTTACTCAAAGATGCGAGAAATTTTGTACGCAAAGTAGAAATTATCCCTACAAAAATGGGTGACCCTTTGGTTCCTAGTGGCCTACCTTTTCCAGCCAATAAAAGTGAAATTATTGTTTCTCACACCCTCGCGTTAAAGCTTGCGCTACAAACGGGGGATCAATTAAACATGGTTATTTCTAGAGTTTATCAGGGACAGTCTGAGCCAGGTAAATTTGCAGTGACCGTAATCGGCATTTTGCCTGAAAGTTCTTTTTACCGAAACGGCATTTTTGCTGATTTTGAACTGCTTAAAGCGGTTGATGATTTTAAAGATCAATCTGCTGTGCCAGAATTTGGCATTCGTCATGGCAAGTTGAGAGTTGAGCGTACACAATTTGCCAGCGCAAGAGTATTTGCCAAGTCTTTGCCTGATGTAGCGACACTGGCAGATTTTATCAGGCAAGGCGGTATTGAGGTGAAAACGCATGCTAAAGATATTGAAACTATTCAGCAGACGGAAAAAGTGCTGTCCTTTATTGTTAAGGTGCTAGCCTGGGTTTCCATTTTAGGCGGCGCGGTCTCTCTAGCCGGATTCTTAATTGCCAATGTGGACAGAAAAAGACAGCATCTTGCCATGCTTCGGTTAATGGGCTTTACTGGGTTTAGTGTTGCTCTGTATCCTGTGATACAGTCATTGCTTATTGCGACTTTTGGTTTTTTGTTAGCGGTTACGGCCTATCTTTTTGGCTCTCATGCATTTGATCAGGAGTTAGGAACTTTTATGCAAGAATCCGGCTTTATTTGTCGCTTATCTAAGCAGCAATTATTGATTGCCTATCTAGTCACTAATCTGATTGTTTTTGCTACAGCTATTATAGGGGGAATCCGTGCCATTCAAATTGAACCTGCTGAGACTTTTCGGCAACAATAATTTTTTTTTAGTAAAACTACTTTTTAGTTTATTGCTTTTTTCATCCCCAGCTAAAGCCTGGGATCAAAAATACTATAACCCGCAAGCAGATAGTGAGGATATTATTCTGCCTATGCCTTGTGATGGAGCTATGGCTTTTAGAAAAATTTCAGTGCCGGTGAGTCGTCCGATGGATGACTATCTGATTAATATGGGTGGTACTGATGTGGATTGGGACTTTGTTGAATCCAGTCGTCCAGAATATATTGCCGGCAGTTTTTCTGATTTGGAGGGTGGTAGCTATTATCTTATGGGTAAATATGAGGTTAATCAGTTGCAATATGCTGCGCTGATGGAACAAAAGTGTCTCAAACCCTCCATGAAACACCGCCTGCCTCAGGCTAAAGTCAATTGGTTTGAAAGTGTTGACTTCTCAAACCGCTATAACCTCTGGTTATTAAATAATGGCAAAGATAAACTGCCGTCTAAAGAGGGCAAGGCTGGTTTTGTGCGATTACCAACTGAAATAGAATGGGAGTATGCCGCGCGGGGTGGAGTGATGGTTTCATCCTCAACTTTTCAGGGTCGTCTTTTTCCTATGGATGACGATATTAAGCAGTATATTTGGTTAGCTGGCACTCAATCATCAAAAGGCAAGGCGCAATTGACGGGGTTGTTAAAACCTAATCCATTGAAACTGTACGATATGCTGGGCAATGTTGATGAAATTGTATTAACCCCTTTTCGGTTAAATAAATTAACTCGGCCTCACGGGTTGGCTGGAAGTTTTGTGGTTAGAGGTGGCAACTATATGACCACGGAAGCCTCTATGAGGTCATCTATGCGGGAAGAAGCACCGTATTATATAAAGTCTGGCTTGCGAAAAAGTAAAACGACAGGATTTAGGCTGGCTATAAGTTCTTCTGTACTAACTTCTTTAGACGGAGTACACAATTATCAGCAGGCATGGCGAAAACTGGGTAAAAATGCGGTTGTTGCTGGAATGAGCGAAAATGCTTTAGACAATCCTATTGATGAGCTGGCGGAAATTACTAAAGCGGCTACTGATGAGAATATGAAGAAACGTTTAAAAGAGCTGTTATTGGTTTTTAGGGGGAGTATTGAGGTGCAATCCGAACAAACTAGCCGAGCCGCTAAATCTGCTTTACGATTAGGTTCTTTTTTGTGCCGAAAATTAAGTGAAGATACCTATGTTTTAGGCCGTGCGAAACAACGCTATCAGCAAAAGTGCCCTGAGCAGGAAGCGGGGTCTGTTTTTTGCAAAACACGATATCAATTGATTCAGCCAAAAGAAGTCGCATTACAAAAAAACCTGAGTTATTATGCTGATACCATCACGCAAACGGCAGTGGATTATTCGGAAAGTCTGTTGGATGAGCAAAAGGATATTTTGGTGAGAATTTTAAAGGGTAGGGGGCTTGATAGTGTGCTTCCTTTTCTTGGGTCGTATCGCCAGCATTTGGCTCTGTTTACAGGCAATGGTAGGATTACCAAAGAGGCGTGGCTTAAAGATTGTTCTAACTAAGGAGTGAGCATAAAATAAAATTAACAACTATCAAACTGGAAGTGGGACTTGAGCCCTGCATTGGATGAGGCAAAGGTCTCACTTCCAAGTTGCTCAAATTATTTCGTGCACACTCCTAAGGAACGGAAAATAAATAATGTATAAGTTATTTACTTCCCTATCTTAATTATAAAATTTCAATGGTACCGCTTATGTTTAAAAAAATCGTTGCTCTCACAATGGCTGTGTCTTTGACAGCTTGTGTACCAAATAATACAAGAAAAAATAATAGCCCATATCAATATGGTGGCTCGCAGAATTTCAGGAACCAGCCTGTTGCATCTTATCCTCTTAAATCCCGCCAGGAAATTATTGAACTACAGCAATTATTGGCAAACCAAGGCTACCGGCCAGGCAAAGTAGATGGCCTGTTGGGAAAAAATACCACAGATGCAATCCGCAGGTTTCAACGTAGCCAAGGGTTGCCGGCTGATGGCTTGGCGACATCAACAGTATTGCAGCAGCTGAAGCCTGGTTATTCATACCAAGCCGCATCGTCTTCTACCGCCCAAAAGCTTCGTCATGAAGCTAAATTTTTTAGCCAATCTACCGCTCAGGCCGCTTTAGGTGGTGCGGCTATTGGTGCTATTATCGGTGCTATTGCCGGTGGCGGCAAAGGCGCTATGATTGGTGCGGGTGCAGGTGCTGCAGTAGGTGCAGGTACTGATTATGCTTTAAATAGAGCACGTACAGGTCATGCTAATAGCGAAGTTGATCTAAACCAGACTATTAATCAAATCCGTCAGGACAATGCGCGCTTAGAAAAAGTAATAAGTACTGCTAAACAGCTGATTGCAGAAGATAAGCGTGCAATGACTCAAATTAAACGGCAATTAAAGAACAAGGCTATTACCAAACGTCAGGCAGCTCAGCAGTATGCCAGCTTGAATGAGAATAGAGAGTTACTTGAGGGAACCTACCAAGACCTAAAAAACAAACAAAAAGAATGGCAGCAAATTGCGGCCAATAGTGGTCATACGCCTGAAATTGATCGAGAAGTTGAAAAGCTTAGGGTTCAGATTGCTTCTTTGGAAGAAGAACTAGGAGAGCTTGATCAGTTACGTTCTATATCTCAAGTAGGTTGATAAAATGAAGATAAATTTTTTTGCTGGGTTAATAGTGAGTTCTTTGCTGGTTTCAAGTTGTGCAACTACTACTTCGGGGTGTGACCCTGCAATTCAGCATAATACGATAACGAATGCCGGCTGTCTTTTTAGTGGTAAATATGGCGAGCGGCAGGCAAACCTTGAAGCTACTATTGAAGAAGAGAGGGGAATTAATGAATCGCTAACTCAGATTAATACTCTGTTAGATGAAGAGCGCAGAGGTGTTTCTAAAAGCTTATCCAGCACCCAGGATCAATACCGCAAGCTTAACCGCTCACTTACTAAGCTAATTGCACAAGTCAGTTCTAGGTCTAGTGGAAATGTTGCTTTGGAACAGAAGATAGCTAAATTGGAAGCCAAAAAAGACCGAGTACTTAATAGTCCATCAGCAAGCGGTGCGAGAAAACAGCTGGCGCTTGATTCTTTATATACAGAAGTTGAAAGCTTGAAAAAAGAACTAGGGTACAGATAGGTGATAGTGAGTTAAATGTGGTGTAAAAGTCACTGCAGCTCTTCCTTCTGCATAAATTACATAGATGTAGTGAATGCAGATATTGCAGGGGTATGTAGCAGATAATACTGTTCTAATAGCTTCTCATTATTATTCAACAAATTCAAAAACTTTTTTTGCTATACTTCGCGCGGTCACGGATGCGGAGTTTATAAGCTGCTGATTTTTGTCGATAGCAAGGCGCTGAAAAAGGCACATAGCAAGCTACGTAACTGTTTCAGCAACGCAGCTATTGGCAAAAACTCAGCGGTTAGAAATCCGCAGTCGTGACCGCGCGAAGTATATGCTTGCCATATTGAAAACTGGATTCTACAACAACCTGACCAAACCTATCTAAACTATTTTTCGAAATGGGTCATCTTTAGAATAAAGAACAAAATATCCCAATTCTTCTGCAACAGATTGAGTTTTTTGGGATATTATTTTCGTAAATAAGCGTTTACTCCACCAGACCTTTTAGGCATAAAAGAACGGGCAGGTTAGCTAATTTTATCTAACCTAGTTCGTTAGGCACTTGACAGCTAAATTTAACTGAATGTAACCATTGCAATAAACATCGCTATGCCAAATGATGCTGAAAATAGTGTTAGTTTGCGTAATTTTGGCAGTTGCCATGCCATAATAAAGCCTGAAAGAAGCAACAATAGTAAGGCACCAGCAAATACAGCAGCATATACCTTAAATGGAGTGCCTCCTTTTGCTTTATGTAATTGCACAAACTGTCGGTGCCAGCGGGTATGTTTAATTTCTAACTTAGCAACTAAAGGTTGTGATGTTGGCTCTAAAATAATATCCATATTTGAACCTGTCCACTCTAGCCTGAAAGAAGTACCTATTTTTTTAATTTTAGCCTTACCTGATGGAGCCTCTATATCTTGTTTTTTTAATTCTTTTTTTGCTAATGCCACAAGCTCAGCAAGCTCGCCTTGCACAGGTTTCTTAAGGTGTAGCTCATGTGTGGTTGTGTCATAATTACCCTTTATGCCCCAGGTATAAAGAGCACCCGTTACAACAAACATGATTGCCACTGGCAAAATAAAAGCGGCTAATAGCACGTGCACTTTCATTAGGGTAGGTCGATTAAATATCCCCATTTTCAGTCCTTCTGTTTCTTTCATTGATAAGTTATAAAGATTTTAAAGATGTCACTAGTTTTATTTTTGCGACGTTTTACTTTTTCAATCTCACAAGTTGAGCGAGGTAAAACATCAGATTTGGTTTCTAAGAACATATTAAGCTGGCTTGCCCCTTTATTTCCACCAAGTCAATGTACTTATAACGACACGATTTTTGACTTAGTATGCTTGATTTTTGAATAGCCAGTATTAGAGAGCCTATATTTTTTAACACCATTAAAATATTTTACTTCAAAGTCGGTAGAATATCGCTGATTAAAAAAACGGCTAATATTATCCTTGTGACTACTAACACCTTTACTCATTTCAGTAGTCGAGAAGTAACCTCCACGTCCCTGTTCATTAAATTTTTTAGCTAGAAAACTCATTACTTCAGTTTTAAGTGCTCCCATTTTGAAAGTTGCACTATTAGGAAAATTGTTGATTTCAGATTCATCAACCAAGTTATCAAATTGCTTGTATAACTCCTGAACAGTAGAATTATTATCCAATATTTGACAATCAAACGCTTCTAAGCCCATTTTACATTGCGCGTTGTCTTTATTTTCTAAATCTTTTTTAGACGTTGCTTCATCTGACCTTCTACGCTTTAAAGCTCTTTCCAGTCTTTGTTCAAAATTAGTTTGTACTTTTATAATGCTAGTTAAATAACGACTTTTCAATTGTGAAATCAGATAATCAGCTTCTTTGGGCGAACGAAAACCAGTAATAATAGTATCCATTTGATGTGGAAAGTTAGATATTTCTTTGATAATCCTTTCGGCTACAATTTCTGGTTGTTGTTCTAGGGCAATAAGTGCAAATTTTTCTAAACTTAAATCACTGTTCATTCCATGTCTTTCATAAAAACTTAGTTTCATAAAGTCACTGGCTTCAATATGAATAAAATTATGTTTTTTATCAGCATATTGAGCAATCGTAGTTTTACCTGCACATGAATAACCTACAATAATAAATAGCCTTGCACATATTAAATCAAATTGCCTGATAGCTTCCTGGTGTACTAACAGCCCATTTTTACTAAGATAATTAGTAAGATCCGAAAAGGCTTTTTTTCTAAAGTCTCCTTTATCTGCTTTTTTTATTGAGAGCATGCTAATCGGTTTAGACTCTTTTTCAGGAATAAACCATTTATTAAAAGTTTTATTATCAAGCCAAGGGTAAAGTAACTGCGTATCAAACTTAAATTTTTTTTCGACAATTGAACCAGTAGATATACCAATAAAATGCTCACAGACTGTTTTATCAATATTAAATAAAATCATATCAGAGCGAACACTAACTGATCTGTCTTTAGCTGAAATTAGTTTTTCATCAAGCGCCTGAAAGGTGATCTCTTTCATCCAATACTTGATATCAAGGCCTGGCACTTCCTTTTCAGGCAAACTAAGTGCTTTAATAATGACAGATGTGTCTTCAATTAAAAAAAGAACTTTATTCGATGATAACCCTGTCTTTTTTACCTGCTCAATAGCACTTTCAAGACTTTCATTTAACAGTTGCTTTCTATTGAAAATTCTTGGTTCTTCATAGTTTGCATGGTATGAAGCTTCATGAAACCCTTCAATAGTAATCGGTAAGTCCCTACTTAAATAACGAATATGTGCTAATTTGGTACGGCTCCCTGTTAGAAAGATAATCTTATTAAGCATGTACTATTACTCTACCTTTATTTCTAACATTTGTTTTAAAAACCGAACAACATTCTATTAATTCTGAATTTTTCAGGCTATCAACAACCTGTTCTAGGTTTGTACTAAAAAAATAGAGCATGGGACCTAAACTACTCATTCCCACGGCATCCGCCCCAAATTCATATAGCTTTTCTTCAATTGGCCTTAGTTCTGGGTATAGACCTCGTTCTGCCTGCTTCCATGTTTGTAATTGAATAGCCTTAATTGCGTTACAAAAATTAAGTTTATCCTTTGCTTCTACAGAAGCTAGAATCCCGAAAAGTGAGTGATAAACTGATTCATACACCTGTTCTTTAAGAATAGGGCAGGTTCTTATAAAAAAGTCCTTTTCTTCTTTATTCGTTTTTGTAGAAATATGGTGAGGTATTAGAACGCCAACCTCCCAATTAGGCATAGGCATTGATTTTAATAGTAAGGGTAAGTGAGAATTATGCTCTTGATTTCTAGAAGGCAATAGCTCTGCTTTATTTCGCTCATGCCCTAGGTCGAAAACTAAGCCCCCAGTAAAGTAGCCATGAACACCTATACCCGATGTACCACCTCGACAAGATTGCTGAATCAGCTGGTTTTCAGACACTTGCTTTTTTCCTAATAAATGAATACCTTCAACACAGGCCATCCGTATTGCCGTTGATATACCGAACCCAGTATGAGAAGGTGCTTTGCCTTGAATTGATATTTTAAAACCACCCATTATCTTGTGATCTAATATATGTTGTTCAAGCCATTTGTATAAAGTATGTTGCGGGAAGTCTTGGGGTTGAAATAAAGACCGTTGGTCTTCTATTTGAAATGTTGAATTAGGTTCAATATTGACTATCAAATGTGGATTATTTATAAAAAAACCAACCCCCCCATTCATTCGATAGCCATTCGATGACATATCGAGTAGGTTGATATGAATACGTGGGAAAATTTTTATGGAAATATTATTCATTAATATTATGACTGACTACTTTCTGTCCAAATTTTTTCAAAATAATCAATATACTGCTTAGAAAAATCAGAGTTCTTGTCGAAAAAATGCAAAGCTGATGTATTTTTACTTTCTTGCTGAGAAAAAATAGGACCCAAAATACATTGGTCATCAATGATAAAGATACTTTGAGGAACATATGTATTTTTATCAAAGTATTGGATATTAAAATTGCTATATTTATTATATTTCTCTCTATAATCTTTTGCTCGATCAGATTTTTTTCCATCTTTTTCTGTTAATAACAGCCTAAACTTAACGTCATTATTTAATAATTTATCAATTAATTTTGGATCATCATCTTCTGCTGATCCAAAATCTCTGAAAAACCTTTCAGCTGTTACTCCCATAATACTGACTTGACTGGTTGTATTTTTTAATATTTCTTCGTAATAACTTTTATCATTCCGATTGGAGAGCATATTTTTAAGTTTTGAATTTTTTATTACTCGATTAAGCTTTAATGTTTCAAAATCAACAAATACTTGAAAAAAAGTGATAATAAGCCCAGAAAATACACCTGCAAAAATATTCTTGTATAAGGAGTCTATGGAATCATCATAAAAACAATACCAATAAAAAACCAATAGAACTAAAAGAGTTAAAACAACTTTGAAAGAAGTTAAACTCCATATATCAATACTAAACTGGAATATTTTTTTCATTTTGGAAAACCTATAATAAGAACTTCAGTTTTTTTGTTTTTACTCAATGCATGAGTAAATGGTTTTTTCTCAATATGGACTGATGTGAATAGGCTAACAAAATAATCATAAATTGAATCAACTTTAGGATAGCCATCCGTTTGGTAAGAAAGCATTACAATTTTGTGCCGATATTTTTCAATCTCTTTAAACAGTATATCTTTAAATTTATTTTTATTGTGCCAACTTTTTAAATATTCAGGGGTATGAATTTGTTTGGTAGCTTTACTTCCATCTATTAAGTTTGCCCACTCTGAATAACAAGTTAACCCCTCCAAAAAATGATATCGTTTAAAATAATCCTCACAACTTGATTTACCGATATATGGAGGGTCTAAATAGACAAGGTCAGCATCAATTTTTTGATCTTTCATTTCTCCAGAAGGTAATATAGTTGCATCAATTATGTTTGGTAACCGTTTTTGGCTATAATGATAGATCTCTTTATTTGCAACATCAATATGTTCAAGAAATGATTTATTCCAAGTCGTTAGATTCCCAAATTTTCTCTCAACATTAGCTGTTCTTAAATAGTAATTAGCCCTATGAAACATATTAAAAGGTCTTTTTTTTAAACATGCCTGAAACAGACAGTACCAGCTATAGTTTTTAAAATCCCCATCATCAAGCAGATGTATCTGCTGTACAGCACCATCTAGCCATTGATTTTCTTCGTTGGAATAGTAAATATCATTGAATGTTTGGCTAATAAAACCATCTTTTGGTTGAATAGCATTAAAAAATAAAGAAACATCATTTTTATTTATAGAATTAGCCAATAATAATGCGTGGGCGGAGATTGAGTTTGATGCAAGGGCATCATGGTAGGTCACCTTTTTCCCCATATTCTGGAAAAGTAGAGAGACACTTCCTGTTCCTCCAAATCGATCAAATACTGAGTTAAATGAGATTTTGGATGAAATATCATAAATCCAGGGTAAAAGCCTTCGCTTACTTCCGTAATATCGAGTTGTGGGAAAGTGTGACCAGTTAGCTGGTCGGGTCGAATTCGTTTCCATTTTTTTTCTAGGACTCATCTTTTCTGACTCTAACAATATTTAGCCTAGCGACAATAAGAAAGGGTTTAAGATTTGTAATTGTTTATCTATTATTTGTTTATGTTGCATATCTTCTGAGTATAAAATATCGCAACCTGGTTCCAATGCAGAAGCAATAATTAGGGAGTCATAAAATGAAAATTGATAACACTCTTTTATAATCAGTGCTGAAAAATGTATGTTTTCAGTGAGTGGATTGACGGTGCTCTCAAGTATCAGCCGTTTAATAATCGCTTTTATGTCGTCAATTGCCATTGAAAATTTTCTAATCAGAGTATTGGCCGTTTCATTGAGTACTTGGACAGATATAACGGGATGACGACTAATTAGCTCAATACTGCATTTTCGTTTTTCTTCAACATTACCCAAGCTGTAGATAACAATATTTGTATCTACAAAACTATCGCTCATTGGTATCTTCCCTATCAAATTTAACCTCTTCCATGTTCAGTTGATAAGGTTGTAAAAATTGTTTTAAATCATTTTTTGATTTTTGTTGTTTTAAAAAATCTTTCACTGCTAATAGCAAAACATCATCTTTTGATTGATTGTGATCTATTGCAACCACTGATAATAATTGTTCAGTATTTTTATCTAATTCAATCGTATGTTGCATGTTTTTTTGTTAAAAAATTAGGTGGAAAAATGCATTGTAAGCTACTTCATGCTATATCCCAATAATTAAAGGCTGGTTGATTACATCATTCTTATTTATACCAATCTATGCATTTATTACAAATATTATTTTGATCTTTCTGAATATCACTTTTTACCTGGTTTCCGCTGGTTTTCTAATTAGCAGTGAAGTACTAATTTTAGTAGCTTAAGATCTCAGCAACCAGATTTTGCTTTTCAATACCTAGTTTTTTCTACAGTACCCCGTTGAATCAAGTGTATAAAAAGTGATTGTTATATCAAGATATACTAACATTTAGTATTTAGCCTAGGCCAATTAAAGCCTATAGCTGTAAAAGAGATTAGGTATTACAGGTACGATAATCCTTGGTCTGGATAAGATTTTCTCACTCGGTCTGAATTGAATAAACTGGTTGTCAGGCATTTTTAAATAACTTTTGTATTAGTTGTTATATGATAGCTAGATTCCCCTTTCTTTTATAAAGGCCTTAGGCAAAGAGATGGCGCTGATACTTAAGCCACTTATTTTACTTTGCTTACAGGGCTTAATTCCTGAATGCATTTTTAGACAATAGCTTGGAGATAATGGCTTCTACAGTTGTTATTCTTGACTAAAACCCTAGGTATTGACATAATCTATTTTTATTTATGGCTTGGAATCAAAAATAATGGCTGAACCAATTATTTTTACAGATAGCGCCGCTGCAAAAGTAGCCGCTTTAATTACTGAAGAAGATAACAATAACTTAAAGTTGAGAGTTTATATCTCGGGTGGCGGTTGTTCGGGCTTCCAGTATGGTTTTACTTTTGATGAAGAAGTGAATGATGATGATACTCAAGTTGAAAATGGCGGTGTTACTGTATTGATTGATGCGATGAGCGTCCAATATTTGAACGGTGCTGAAATCGATTATAAAGAGGATGTTTCGGGTGCTCAGTTTGTTATTAGAAATCCAAAT
>Ga0256840_1003724_pt1 | contig 12044 bp, 14 predicted proteins | sample 355202metaG_FD_185969 | JGI IMG/M metagenome (GOLD analysis project Ga0256840, IMG submission 185969) | Hydrothermal vent microbial communities from Mid Atlantic Ridge, Atlantic Ocean - 355-202 | ecosystem: Environmental > Aquatic > Marine > Hydrothermal vents | place: Atlantic Ocean: Mid...
TTGATGAAAAACTTGGCTTATCTTCTGCGTTTACATTTTGCATTACTACATTCAAATCGATTCTATCAAGAAATGGATCAGAGAGTCTATTTTTGTATCTTTGAATTTCCAAATCACTACAACGACTGACATTTCCATTAAACTTTGCTACAATCAGATACTAAATAAGGAGATTTGAAATGGTTTTTCCAACAAATATTACTAATAAGTCCACTAAACTATACTACAATCTTGACACATTACAACTAACTATGCTACAACATTACTTAAAATTTAGGGAGATTTCATGAAAATATCAATGAAAAATAGAAAAATTGGCTATACATATGGGAGTGTATCAGGACACTTTGCTTTCAGAAAACAAAAAAGTATTGCCTTTGAATCAACACTTGAAAGAGATTTGCTTACATTATTGGAATTTAATGATAGTGTTGAAGATGTTATTGAGCAACCTCTTACAATTGAATATGAAAATCATAACGGAAGGACTGTAACATATACACCAGATTTCCTCGTCTATTTTAAAGAACCCGATGCATCTCTTTTAAGGCTACAGAGAAAACCTCTGCTTATTGAAGTAAAACCTACAGAAAAACTCCGAAAACACTTTCAAGAATTAAGACCAAGATTTAAAGTCGCAATGCAATATGCACATGCAAATGATATGATTTTTAAAATATACGATGAAAAAAGAATTAGAACACAATATCTTAAAAACATCATATTTTTAAAAAGATATAAACGACTTGAATACCAAAAAGAGGACGAAGAGCTTATTCTTGCTTACATTCATTCTGTTGGAAATATTTCAATTGAATATGTTCTGGAAGCACTATCTGCAACTAAAGAGCAGAGAGCATTAATGTTAAGCAACATATGGAGTTTATTGGCACATAAAAAACTGCTTTGTCAGTTTGATAAAGTATTGAATTTGCAAACAGAGGTATGGATAAATGATACTATAGAGATGGGGGTATTAAAATGAGTACAACACAAAACACTAAATCTATTAAATTAGATAGAAGCAGTCTTAAAATTAAAGAGAATGAATTCGTTCAATATAAACATGAAATATACAAAATATCTAGTATTATAGATTTTACGCATGTTATTGGTGTAAATATTGAGACAAAAAGACCTAAGCGATTGGTGATTCAAGAACTAAAACCTATCTCTTCTAAGGAGATATCTAAAGATGTTGCTATTTTTAAAGATGTAACAGAATATACTGATGAGGAGTTTCAAGAAATACAAAAAAAATATTTGGCAATCCAGCCTCTTCTCTCAAACAATATCACCAGAGAAGAGATAGAAAAACATTCAAAAGAGATAGGTGTACATTACACTACTCTTTATAGATGGCTTAAAAAGTATAAATCAACAGGTACATTAGCTGGCTTACTTCCTCGCCCATCAGGACGCAGAAAAGGTGAGACGAGATTAGATTTTATGGTCGAAGAGGTTATGCAAAATATTATTAACACCTACTACCTTAGTTCCCAAAAACCATCCATTCAAGCAGTGATTAATAAAATTTATATCGAATGTAAGAATCGAGAAATTAAACCGCCGAGTAAAAATACTATACGAAACAGAATACATAAGCTCTCTGAATATGAAGTGCTCAAAAAACAGGGGAATCGTTCCGCTGCTCGAACAAAATTTGAGCCCACTCCTGGAAAGTTCACCGCCGATTATCCGATGCAGCTGATAGAGATAGATCACACACCTGTTGATATTATTCTCGTAGATGATGACAAAAGAGAACCAATTGGCAGACCTGATCTTACACTTGCAATTGATATATATAGTCGAATGATTGTTGGATATTATCTGTCTCTTAATCCACCAAGTGTTGCATCTGTAGCAATGTGTGTAGCAACTACTGTCCTTCCAAAAGATACATTACTATTAGATTTGGATATAGATTCCAACTGGGATGCATGGGGTTTTCCTGAAACAATTCATGTAGATAATGGTGCTGATTTTCGAGCAGAAGCAATCAAGGAAGCTGGACTACTGCATGGTATAAATATAGAATTTAGGCCTGTCGGAAGATCCAATTATGGTGGGCATATTGAACGAGCAATTGGGACGCTCATGACTGCTGTTCACGAAATTCCAGGCACTACTTTTTCAAACATTCAACAAAAAGCCGAATATAATGCCGACAAACATTCATCTATGACATTTTCAGAGTTTGAAAAATGGCTTGTTACCTTTATTACGAAAGTTTATCATAAACGAAAACATCATGGAATAGAGACCTCTCCTGAGTACCTATGGGAACAAGGTATTTTTGGTGGAGACTCTCCCGTGGGACTACCGCCAAAGCCATCCGATCCTCTTAGTGTACTCATTGACTTCTTGCCAATGGTAAGAAGAACTGTACAAAAAAATGGTATTAATATAGATGGAATTAATTATTATGACAATCTTCTTAGAACAAAAATAAATATTAAAGACGATATTACAGGGAATAAAAAACAATTTATATGTAAAAGAGACCCACGAGATATTAAGTATATCTGGTTCTATGACGATAACATCCAAGAATATTTTAAAATTCCAGCTGCTGACCAATCATTACCAAATCTAACTCTTTGGGAATACGATCTACTCAAAAAGCGTTTACGCGATAATGGGGCAAGAGATATTAATACAAACCAGATTATCGAAGCTTATGAAGAATTGCACAAACAGATAGAAGACTCTACACAAAAGAGCAAAAAAGCAAGAAGAGCGAAGCAGCGGCTTAAAAATAAAGATAAAGAAATTGAAAAAATCACTACAGAAAAATCTAACCCAAAAGAAACAACTGTTTTACAAGAACAAGATAATACATTTTGGGATGAAGATATTACTGAGATATGGTAAGGAAAAAGATTATGAATAATTATACGCACCTCACTAATGAGTGTAAAAGCATTGTAGAACTTGGCAAGCAGGAGAGAATCAATTTTATAAATCAAGATGTTGTAATTGAATACTCCAAAGTAAAGAAAATACATCAAATTTTAGACTCAATGCTCGATAGACCCAAAAAGCCACGACCAAGGAATCTGCTTATTATGGGAGAGTCTAATATTGGAAAGACTTCTATTATAAAATCTTTTGAGGCAAAGCATGATAGCTATACTCTTGAAAATGAGGAGGGAATGAGTGTTGTTGTTCGTCCTGTAATATCTGCTTTAGCATCAGAAATTGCAGAGGTGAAACACCTTTATATCTCTATTCTTGAAGAGTTTTGGACTCCTTTTAATCCAGCGGACTCGTTGGTAAAATTACGCCATCAGATGTTTCATCTTATGCAAGAATGTAATGTCCAAATGCTTATTATTGATGAAGTGCATCATTTTTTACGAGGTACCCCAAAGCAGCAGCGTAATGTCATGGATGCACTCAAAAATATTGGCAATAAATTAATGATACCTCTTGTATGCGTTGGGATTAAAGAGGCAGAGCTCATTTTAACTTCTGATCCTCAACTTGCCAGTCGATTTGATATTATAAAGTTAACACCATGGGAGCTGAACAAAGATTTCAGAATATTACTTAAATCCTTTGAAGCGAGACTACCACTAAAAAAACCATCAAATCTCCACGAAAAAGATAAAGCTACGTTGCTACACCTCATTTCACAAGGAAATACTGGAAATTTACACAGACTATTAATAGAGTGCGCTGAGTATGCAATTGAAAATAATACTGAAGAGATTACACTTGAAATTATTAACAAGTTTAAATGGGTAAAACCAACTAATCGCTTAACACCAAGAGAACTATTAAAAGATGAGATTTGATATAGAAGTACTCCCTTATAAGGATGAAACATTTAGCTCTTGGTTTTTTAGAACTGCTATTGCTAATGGCAGCGATCCAAAGAGCTTTGCTTTAGCAGTATGGCAACAAAACAGTCTATGGTACAGAGATTTGGATAGATATATCCCTGAAAATTTAATTGCAAAACTAAGTAAGAAATCTATGCTGTCCTATCAACAGATTGAGAATTTAACACTCTCATCAATGATAAAAAAGTTAGCCCCAGACTCTCTTGCAAACAAATACAAATGGGGACTTCTTCTTCCTTTGGGGCAAAAAGGTTCAGTTAGAACAAATGGTTTATATTTCTGCCCAAAATGCCTTGCTGATGATACTCCGTATATTAAAAAAGAGTGGAAGATGGCTTGGTGTGTGGCATGTTCTACTCACAAAACACAATTAATGCTTGCCTGTGAAAAATGTAATCATATTTTTTCTCCACATGCTCTTTCATATGAGCAAACAAACATATACCTATGTGCCAACTGCAACTATGACCTGAGAAAATCAAAAACAAAAAAAGCCGACAAAAATATCATACAATTTCAAAATACTCTCTCACGAATAGCCTTCGAGAATCAAGAACAGCAATATTTCCCTCTAAAATTTAAAAATAATCAAGATTTATTCCTATCTTTGAATATATTTTTCTCTTTTATCACCCATATTTACAATAAAGACAAGTATCATAAACTCCTTGAAGCATTGTACATAGATACGCTCCATAAATTTACGAAGTCAAATAATACAACTTTTTGTCGATACAATCTTCCTGATAGAGAGTATCTCTTATCCTGTGCGTATAAAATATTCCAATTTGATGCTGAATCACTCATCACTCTATTTCAAAAACATAATGTCTCAAAAAAGGTGTTACAAAGGACATACAAAAATATTTCACCAACTATTTCATATATATCATCCAATCTTCCCGACTCTAAAATTTACAAGCCACCCAGAATAGTAAAAACAAAAATAACTCCGAAATCAAAAAAAGAGGTTGATGCCCTTTTTGAACAAATAAAAGAATCTCTTTAGCATGAAATATAAACAATGCGAATCTTGCGAAAGTACGACTACTAAAACTTCCTATAGCAAGTTAAAAGATGGAACTAAAAAGCATATATGCAGATCTTGTTATCAGAAATCTCTTCCAATATGTAACAGTTGCGGATACAGGAGAGAACCATATTCCTATACACTAGAAAAAAAAGCTTTGTGCAGAATTTGTAGTATTGAAGTCACAAGAGTGTGCAAACAGTGCAAAAGACATTTTCCAGCAGGAAAAGGAAATATCTGTTCAGATTGTGTTTTTCAAAAAAGCCTTGATAACAAAGTATCTAAAATTGCTTCACGCTTATCACCTTGTACAAATGCATACTTTGTGGAATTTTCGCAATGGCTTAGAGATAAAAGAGGCGTAAACTTCACTTCAGTGTATATTGAAAATTATCAAGAGTATTTTTTAAAAATTGATATTTTATGCCAAAAGATCAAAAGGTTTCCTACATATGACAATTTGCTTAATGCTTATCCCTATGCAACATCAAAATCTTATTTCCTCATACATACATTTTTAGAATATAAAAATCTTATCAAGGTAGACAAAAAAATTCAAGAAAAATATGCAAACCTAAATTTGATAAAGAAACTGTTAAATATATCCTTTCATACAAGTAATTTTCAACTTATTATTAGAAGTTATCATCAAAAGCTACAACAAAAACTAAATTGTAACTCAATTTCTCTCCTTACTTTACGCTTATCTCTTTCTTCAGCTGTAAAATTTTTACAATATTGTGAATACTTTACAAATACAGAACCATCTATGTATGCACTTGAAGGCTACTTATGGATATATCCAGGACAGAGGAGTTCTCTTACAGAGTTTACAAACTTTTTAAAAAAGAAATATGGTTATAATTTGATAATCCAAAATATAAAAAGACCATCTCTTTCTAGACCACGAGTATCACATCAAATTTTACAAAAGAGACTTGCAAAAATTATGCAAAAACCAGTTGATAAATTCCTAAAGATTCAAAATTTCTATAAAATCGCATTTGGCTATTTGCATTGGGTTTTTATTCCTAATAACGTTTATCTCAGCTGTAGCAATATCAAAAAAGATTCAAACAAAGATTTTTACATCCAAATGTGTGCGCAAAAATTTTATCTACCAAAAGAGATTGTAAAATACGCTATAAATCTTGAAAAAATACACACACATCAACTTCAAGCACATGGGCTATCTTAGCGAGGTGTTCAATATTAAAATGTTGCCCTTTGTAACATATCTCAGCTCTTGAAACTATTGTTACAGATTTATGTCCAATGGCTTGAGAAAGCTGTAACTGAGTAAGTCCTTTACTCTCTCTATAATACTTCACATTTTTACCAATTTTCACATATAAATCTTGTACAAAATTAGCAGACAGTTCATCTGTATCTCTCATTTATTTACCTTGCTATAAGAAGTTAGCTAAGAATAATTGAATATATGCTATTATTCAACTTGCTATAACACATTGGAGAGTTATAATGTATAAATACTTGAAGTATAGAAATCGCATGAATCATCTTTCAAAACAAGAGCAATGGAAACTAATATGCGAATATTACAAAGGTACGCATGTTAAAGATTTAATAGAGAAATACAAGATTGACATTAGTATCAGTAATTTTTATTTAACACTTCGTCTTATTGAAACTGCGACACAGATTTGTCCTTACTGCAAAATAAATATGTTTTGTATTCCTCCTACTAAGACGGGTTATCCTTCTTCTATAAAAAAATACATTTGCAAAACATGTAAACATACTGTCAACTGTGGAGAGTGTCAATGTCACAATTGTTTCGATAGCAGACAAAAAATAGCTCTGGAAAAGAGATTAAATGAGAATTTGCATCAAGAATATCAAGCAGATGTTCATAATGGTCTTATTAGCATAGATGAATTATCTTTCAAAGAAAAGATATATTTAGGTGCAATGCTTAGGGAGTTCCCTCTTACTAAAAAGTGTATATTTAGAATGCCAAAAGGCATTACTAATTTCGCACCATCTCGTGTATATTCGCAATATATTGTATCTTTCCTAATAAATAAAGGTGTCGTCTTTCAAATTGAGACATCCGAAATTGGTGTAAAGTTTGCTGTCAATCTTAAGGATATTTGCCGAAATAATCGAATTCTTTACAATTTGCTCTATCCAGAAAAAAATATTGAGCTCAATCTTGAAATTTTAGAAATTGTTAGAGAAATTCAAGTTTATGAAGCAATCGAGTATTTTTCATTAATAGCAATAAATAAGTTTTCCTTAGAATTTGTTTCTCAAAATGAGGTTACAGAACATTTTTACGAATTATTTGTGCATATTCTTGAAAACAATTATGCAACAACTCAACTTTTTTATTTTATTTATTCAGCCTTACGCAATTATTCAGCAGAAAGTGCCTGTTCGCAGACAAACTTAAATGCATATTCTAAAATTTACAACAACATTCTCAATTTATATAAAAAAGCACAACAAAATAATTGGCAAATCAATGGGTATGGACGTCAATATATTACAAAGCCTAGTGCATTATATAAAATTATGGCTTTTGATATTTTAGATATAGGAGAAGATTTATTTCAATCTGATATAGTAATATAAACATCCTTATCTGGACTAGACTGTCCATCTATTCTGATTGAAAAGTTTCACCACCCCTCTATAGTTGTTGGAAATGCCTTATTGAGAGTAATAGTTTCACCAAAACCCAATTGTCATTGATGGCTTCATGGATGTTAAAGAGATTCAAAAGGAGGTATATACTACTCTTTTTGAAACCCTACTCTCAGGAATGGTGGCAAACAAGTAAAAATCATCTCAACTATCACTCTACTATTCAACAAACTGTTACGACCAAAGGACTGAAACTATTTTAAATAGACCTCTATCATCTTACTCTTTGCCATAAAATTTGTTCCGTAACCTAGCAGTTCATAAAAATCTTTATCGCTAAAACCTGCACTATACAACTCTTTTAAATCATCGCTACCAAATTTATCAGCATTATATATGGCATCAATAACTTTACTAAGTAAAAGTTTTTGTTTTGCATCAAACGGCAATTTGGAAATATTAGAGCATATGTCACCGAGTATTGCTTTATCTACTCCCATCTCTTGTAACATTTTTGTATTAAAATCTATGCAATATTTTCTACACTCTTGTTGAGCGATACAGAGTCGCAGATATGGCAGTAAAGCCTCATCTATATTTGGATGATTTTTAAAGTACAGATTGTACTCTATAAAATCTATCAAAGATTTAGCATCAATTGTTGCAAATAATTCAAAGTGCGGCGGTACAAATCCAAGTGTTTTTTGAATTTTTTTATATATAAGTTTTAACTCACCTGTTGCTTCTTCTGCTTTTATGGGTTTTATAATAAACATTACCTACCTTTAGTTTAAACTAGACCTATTGGTCTGTTTTAAAAGTATAGTAATTTTATTCTTCAATTAGACTGAATGGTCTAATTTTAGTTTTTAAGTGATTGCAAATAATTTATAAGGTGTTGTACCGAGCTAAGATATTGCTCTTGAGAGGAATTTGAAGGACTAAGAGAGAGTGCACCCCATACTGTCGTTATGATATATGAAGAAAGAGAATCTTTATCTATACTTTGTTGTATTGAAGAGAAATTAAGAACTTTTTTTATTTTTATTTTTATATTTTCATAGATAATGTTGATTGCATTTTCAAAATCTTTATCTATCGGGGACATCTCTTGATTCAATCGATTGAGTGGACATCCATATATTAAAAGGTTCTCTTTTTGTGCTACTTGTAAAATTGATTCTATTACAGTATCTATACCATCTTTATCATTTCTTACATCAAGCGAATAAAACTCGTCCATTCTAGGTGAAAGTCGCTCTTTTATAACAGCTAGCACCATATCTTTTTTTGATTTAAAATGATGATAAAGTGAGCCTTTTGGTATACCACACTCTTTAAGTATCATCGACATACTTGTACCGTTATACCCATGGATATAGACAAGTTCAAAGACTACATCCAGGATTTTTTCTCTGGTTGGTTGATTCATTTGTTCTTTACCCATTAGCTAAATAACCTTTTGTAGAAGCTGCCACTCAAAAGCCTGTTCTTGATTTTTAAAGATAGCCATAGCAGTATTCATTTTTGCAAATCCAAGCTTGCGATAGAAATCTTCTTTCCCTGGATATGAGTAGAGAATTATTTTATTATAACCGTTCGAAAATTCAACAAGTTTAGCGACTATACTCCTGCCTATTCCTTGCCCTTGATACCTAGGATGTATCGCGACATCACATATATAAGAGCAATCTACTCCATCCGCCAAAGCTCTTCCGACACCTATGAGTTTCTCTTCTGCATAGACAAAACATTTATACAAACTATTTGAAAATACTACTTTTAAATCTTCTGCTTTTTTATCACCAAGCGGAGCTATTTTGTATAAGTTTGAGAGTTCATGAAAATCAACATTCTTAATATCGTATATCCATTTTAAATTTTTATATTCATCTATTTGCTGCATTTGTTATCCTCAACATTTCATTTGCCCCTTTTTGAAACTCATAGTTAGTTTTTTCTATTTTACATCTATAACCGTTTTGCTCTAAAAACTCTATAACACCACTAAGATGTGGAGATATTTGATTATTAAGATTAAGCAGAGGAAAAATCCGAACCTCTTTAGCAACTCTTAGCATCTCCAAAACAGCTTTTTGATGAAATTCAAGATCAAAATGTTCACTATACAAAAATAGAAAATGGCTACTCCACACCAAATCGAATGCTTGATCTTCAAAGCTTAATTTAGGTAACTCTTGGTATTGGTATCGTCCTTCTCCTTTACCAAGATCGTAATCATCTAAAAACTCTCTCATTGCACTCAGTCGCAAGTTTATAAGGGCATCGACATTAGGTATATTTTTCCACATAAAGTCGTCTTGGTTTTTTCTTAACTGCTCACCAATGACCCCCGAAGTCTCTTCAACTCTTTTTGCAATCTGTGCTTTTGAAAACCGGTAAACAGGGTCAATCGAGACGATATCTACTCCAAGCTTTGTGAGTTCGCTATTGACACTTGCAGGACCATCACCACATCCAAGTATCTTTTTAATTTTATCTGTATCACTATATAAGCCCATCTCTTGATATTCTTGAAGATTTCTACCCCAAGGAACTACATTTTCAAGTTGCACAGTTACTCACCTTTGTCAAGTTTAATCTCGCCAATCATATAACAAATGCCTTCTCCCGATATAAAGACTCTATCTCCTTGCAGCTTGCAGGATACTTCACCGCCTCTTTTAGAGAGTTGCTTTGAGGTAAAATGTCGCTTATTTAGCTTTTTTGCCCAATATGGTGTCAATTGTGTATATGCCGAACCTGTTACACTATCTTCATCTATACCATAGTTTGGTGCAAAAAAGCGACTCACAAAATCGTACTCTTCATCTACAGTTGTTATACAAACACCTCGCAAATCTAACTTTTTCAATTCCTCAAATTTTGGTGTGAGTTTTGTAATATCTACATCATCCGCAAAGACAACAATATAATCCACACATTTTAAAACCTCTTTAGGTTTTATTTCAAAAGCATCTAAAATAGCTTGGGGAGTTTGGCATACTTGAGGTGGTTCACTTGGAAAGTCCATCGTTATAAGTGCATCATTTTTACTCACTTTTAAAACACCACTTTTAGAGTTAAACTCTATAATCTCTTTGTTATAATCAAAGTAGTTAAATATTACATAGGCACTTGCAAGTGTTGCATGTCCACAAAGATTGACCTCTTTCGTTGGCGTAAACCATCGCAAATCAAACCTTTCACCATTTTTTACAAAAAAAGCAGTCTCTGCAAGATTGTTTTCTGCTGCAATCTTTTGCATTCTTGTATCACCTATCCATACATCAAGTGGACAAACTGCAGCAGGATTACCTTCAAACATATTTTTAGCAAAAGCATCTATTTGATAGATTTTGAACTTCATACATTAACCTTGTAACTTAGTTGTATCTCATCACTGGTTTATCCATTAAATCCCAAATTATCCCGCACTGAATGGTTTCTGATAATTTGCATTTTATTTTAGGCATGTTCTTTTTTAGTCCATACATTTTTACCTGTGACATTATTTTATCTCCTCCAAATTCACTGGAGTGTGGTGTGCTTTTTTATACTCTTCAAGTTTATTACTCTTCTCCATCTTGATTGCCCACTCTCTTAGAGAAGTTCTCTCTCCTTTGTATTCCATATACGGTACAGCTTCACCACAACTTGACTCAACTGCATAGATTTTAAAGAGAAAGAGATCTCTCACTAAAGAGTCTTGCTCGTTAAACATATCCAAATAATATTGAAACTCATCACTTTGTTTTTCTACTATCTCGGCTTTACAAAATAATCGTAATATTTTTGGCTTTCCCTCAAAAGCATTAAAAACAAGTGTAAACTCTCCATTATTTACTGCATCACGATATGTTCTGTTACCGCTTCCTTGATAGCTCATAAAGAGAATAGTTGTATTATCTAATACACGAATCGAATCATACCCTTTTGGAGATAAATTCACCTCTTTATCTGATACACTTGCGAGATAAAACAGCTTTTGCTCTTGTATGAATTTTATATCTTTATCTGTCAATTTTTTATACTGCTTGCCCAACTTTTATCCTTTAATATCTGGAAAGTTCGCCACCATCTCACTATAACAACTATTTTTCTCCAAAGCCTCTATCACTTCAGGAAGCGGATCAGCGTAGAGTTCATCTATGTCGTATTCATTTGCTTGAGGGGTAAATGCCAACTTTTCTACAGGTGGTTCAAACTGCGCATAGACACCCTTTTTGTTTCCTCTTGCATCGATTTTATACCATCCGTACTTTTTAAGATAGACGGCATTAAGACCATGGAGACAATACACTCCCTTCTCATATTCACTGCATGAAAGTCGCTGATAGCAAAAAGCACTCGGGATACCATTTGCACGAAGCAAAGCAGTAAGTAAGATCGCTTTAGAATAGCACCACCCTGTTTTATGCTCCAGCACTTCACTTGCTCTGCAAGTTGTTATCTCATCTTTATAATCGCCACTATGGCGTATCTTATCTCGTACAAATAAAAAGCAGTTTTTTGCTATTTCAGTATCGTTTTCACATCCCAAAGAAAGCTGT
>Ga0256840_1003725_pt1 | contig 12044 bp, 9 predicted proteins | sample 355202metaG_FD_185969 | JGI IMG/M metagenome (GOLD analysis project Ga0256840, IMG submission 185969) | Hydrothermal vent microbial communities from Mid Atlantic Ridge, Atlantic Ocean - 355-202 | ecosystem: Environmental > Aquatic > Marine > Hydrothermal vents | place: Atlantic Ocean: Mid...
TAATGGTACCAACCTAGAGATTACTGATGCAGGACAGACATGGACCATTCCTTTGGCTTCGCTTGTAGGTACAGATGACCAAAACATCACAGACTTTAGTCTCAGTGGTTCTGTCTTAACCCTCACCTTGGAGAATGGGAATACACAAACGGTTGACCTTGCAGACTTTAACCAAACAGCTTCAGTGCAAGCTGTACAAGCAGCCCTTGCTGCACACATTGCAGATGCAAATGCTAGTTTCAATGATATTAACACAACACTACAAGCACACATTGCAACAGACCTTGATACCAATGCCACAAACGAGATACAAGACTTAGCGTATAATGCAGCTACCAATATCCTTAGCATTGAAAATGGAAATGATGTTAATCTTTCTACCCTTCAACATACAGGAACAACAGGCTCTATTTTCTTTGCAGGTAGTGATGGGAAACCAACAGAAAATAATTCAAACCTTTTTTGGAATAATACTACTAAAAGAATGGGCGTGGGTACAGCATCTCCAGAAAGTGCTATGCATATTAAATCCAATAATACATATGAAGAATATACTGTAGAAAGTAATGGTAGTAAAGCATTCTTTGGCGTGTATGATACTACTGAAATTATGTATCTAAACGCAACAAATGCAAAACCACTAAGTATTTATTGGTATACAGGAAATGCAACAGAACTTATTTATTTGCAAAAAGGAACTGGTAATGTTGGGATAGGAACCACTACTCCAAATGAAAAACTAGAACTTAGTGGTCATATTAGAATGATAGATGGAAATCAAGCTGCTAATACTGTAATGGTAGGTGATGCAGCTGGTACAGCTTCTTGGACTGATATTTCTACTATACAAGATGGTAATGGTACAGATGACCAAAATATCACATTAATCAATACCACACTTGCTATAGAAGATGGAAACAGTATAGACCTTAACAACACATTTGCAACCGATGCAGAGCTGGCTTTACTCAATGTGGATGACAATGACTCTGACCCTAGCAATGAAATACAAACACTTACATCGACAGATGGTAGTGTCACATTAACACAAACAGGAAATGACTATGATTTGAGTGTTCCTGCTGAGACTACAACGACTATTGCAAATACTATTGTTGGACATAAAATAGCAGACTATACTAATGAAAATGCTGCAACTGTTAATATCAATGAAACGATTACAACATTGACACAACAGGCATCTCCTAATCAATTAGATTATAAACATATAAGTGAAGATGGAACGGCAACTACCTTTAGATCGAGCCCAATAGTGGCTTTCGGTAAAGTAAGTAGTACAGGAACATTATTGCGTGGCTATGGTGCAACAATCACAAAAGGTACTACTGGTAATTATACTGTGACGCTTTCTACAGCTAGAAGCACAGCAAACTATACTATCCAATTGACCATACTAGATTCTAACGGTGCAGGTAGAGATGACTATGACCTTGCCTATAGTAATCAAACAACAAATAGCTTTGTAGTACAAACTGGTGATAACGACAATGGTAATACAAACAGACAGCCCAAAGATTTTGAATTTATGTTTACAGTATTTGACTATTAAAAGGAATGATACAATGAAAAACCTTATTTATAAAATAATTTTAATACTTAGCTCTCTTTTAATATCTTCTGCATATGCAGCATTTAGTGGAAATTATGTTTTTCAACTGGAGTCAGGTACACAAGTAGAGCGAGATACAAATATTACAACCCCTCAACCAGGTATGATGATTTTTAATACCACCTCAAACTCTATAGAGCATTATAACGGTACAACATGGGTAGCCAATACAGCATCTAATATACCGTATATTACAGATACTTTTACTTATGCAGTTCCTGTAAATTCTACAAATATTATTGGTATAAATGGTGAGAATTTTACACCCAATACCACTGTGTCTATTGTAAATCCTGCGTTTACAGGGACTATCAATTCAGCCACCGTGCTGAACCCAAAAAAAATAGAACTCAATGTTACTACTGATGCAACTTTAGGTGTGCATGACATAGTCATATCCAATAATGGTGTGCTAAATACACAATGGGCAGGTAATGGTGTCGGGATGTTTGATGTTCAGGTGTTTACATGGATGGACTTGCGTGCAGGTGGTGCTGCATTTACAGCAGGTAATGCAGCGGGTAATGACATTCGCTTTCGTGCAGGTATGGCGATGAGCAGAGATGCAAATGGGATGTTTTTTACAGGCTCTAGCCCTTGGAGTGCTTGGGTCAAATTTGAAAGTTTAGGCTGGGCAAGAGGCTCAAACAGTACATTAGAATGGATATTTACACAACCTACTGGTGCTATGATGATAGGTATAGGTTCTACAGCCACCAATGAAGTATCAACCACACAGTATGCCCAAGCAGAAGTTGAAGCATATTTTAGTGCTAGCACAACATTATGGGGATTATATGGGAATACCGGTACAGTGGGAAATGCTGGAAACCAAAGTAATAATACTTCATTAGGAAGTTGTACATCAAATGTCTTTAAAGCTAGGTTTACCAATGACGGTACCGCGGGTAGTGGCGTATTTACGCTTTATTGTTTGCCTTCTGCATCTCCTAGTGCTTGGAATGATGTATCGAATGTACTTACAACCTTTACTATAGGGGGGTCACTCAATCCTGCTCAAGCAAATATTATGCCGTTTATCATTCCTAATAATGGTGGAGCTCAACGGTTTATTGCGGTAAGAGTACAGTAATGTTTTTGCATTTTTTGGTGATATTTAGTATTTTTACTCTTTTTTTGTGGGCAGATAACTATATTTTTAGCCTAGAGTCAGCAACACAAACAGAGATAGATAATATAAGTACACCTCAAAAAGGGATGATGCTCTACAATAGTACAACTAATGAAATAAACTACTATACAGGCACAGTATGGATTGTACTTAGTGCAAAAAATCTTTATGATGAAAACAGCCAAATGACAGGCAATAGAGAGGTGAATTTAAGTACACATTCACTCGCTTTCACCCATGGAAGTACAGGCATAGGGGACACCACACCTGATGCAACCTTGGATGTAGCAGGGTCGTTTAGATTGGATGGCACACTACAAGATAAAGATGGCGATGTGGGTAGTGCCTCTCAAATATTGACTTCTACTTCTACGGGTATAGATTGGACCTCTTCTGTTTCGGCACCAAATCTCTCTAACAACACGATATCTGTTGCCTCATCTACTACCACGACCCTTACACTTACGGGATCTAACTTTATACCAACATCCACTGTAAGTATTACGAGTTTTGATGGCACTATCAATAGTACAAATGTACTCTCTCCTGTTAAAATAGAGCTCAATATCACAGCGGGTGTAGCTGGTACCTTTGATATCGTCGTATCGAACAATGGTGTAGTTAATACTTTATGGGCAAGCAACGGTGTTGGCTTGTTACAGGTGAATTAAGATGTTTTTACGTACGATAATACTCTTTATGCTTATGTTTATTACGCAGATAAATGCTGCTATTGATGGAAATTATGTCTTCTCACTCGAGTCTGCTAGCCAATCTCAAATTGACAACAACATCACTTCTCCACAAGCAGGCATGATGATTCACAATAATAATGACAATAAAGTCTATTATTATGATGGAACAAACTGGGTAACAACGGTACATTCCAATATTTATGATAGTGACGGTAATTTAACGACAGATAGAGAGGTTAATTTAAATACCCACTATTTAAGTTTTACCAATGGCAATGTAGGCATAGGTACGGGTGTGCCTACAGCAACGTTGGACATAAACGGCTCACTTAGAGTAGATGGTGCATACTATGATAAAGATGGAGATGTTGGTACAGTGGGACAAGTACTCTCCTCTACCGTTACAGGCACAGACTGGGTCACACCTACAAATCATCTTATACCCTATATTTCAAATTCACTCATTGGTGTACCTGTTACAAGTACAAAGGTTATTACACTGATTGGATATAACTTTATTACATCTTCGGTAGTCAGCATCACAGGGTTTGATGGTACTATCAACTCTACAAATGTCATCTCACCTACGCAGATAGAGTTAAATATTACTACAAATGCTGAAAATACTTTTGATATTGTTATCTCAAACAATGGGGTATTGAACACACAATGGAGTGGAAACGGGGTAACCCTTCTGTATGTATCTAGTGAACATGGACAAGATCAGGCTCACGCAGGACTGAGCTGTAAAAAAATACTTGACGATGGATTATCAATAGGTGATGGAACGTACTGGATCAATCCAAATGGTGGCAGTACAGCCGATGCATTTCAAGTCTATTGTGATATGACAACAGATGGTGGAGGATGGACAAGACTAGCGTATGCAGCAGATTTACCACATACAAATCGTTGGGCATCTGGAGATGTAGACAGATAGTTACCAAATAACTTTACACTCACACTCACAGATACACAAATTAATGATATTAGAGCCGTTTCCACAGAAGGGAAACAACGTTATCATGGAAGCTGTCAAGGTGTGCTTCATTACTATTATACTTCAGGCAGTAGCTATAACTATGCCTTTGGGTTTAGATTTCATAATGGAGATGAGACAGTCTTTGACCAACAAAACTACCCTAGTACCACCATCACGGTACCAAACGATGGATGTAGAGTCAATAACAACACCCTCAACTCAACAGATTTTGACATCATAGATATAAGAGTCCCTGTGATTAATGTACACTCCAGAGACAATGGTAACAGCAGTGAAAAATTTGGCTCACCACTTACCAATTATCCTGCGTGGTTAAGGTAAATTATGGCTTTTGGCATTTATATGGTAAAATATAGAAAGATAGTTAAAGCTATCGTATTAAATGATGTAAAGGTTTTATTTTGGCATATCTATATTCTTATATTTTTATGAATATAAAGAAAATATTTCATATTTTAATAAGTATCTTTTTTATTCAATCTGTGTTTGTTTATGCAGGTGATATAGAACAGGTACTTTCCAATGATAGTAACTTTACCATAGATGGTAATGGTGCTGCCGAAGTCATGCGTGTACAGTCAGATGGGCTCGTGGGCATTGGTACAACTACACCCAATGAAAAGTTAGAAGTCGCTGGCCACATACGTATGACCGACGGAAACGAAGCTGCCAATACGGTGATGGTAGGTAATGCAGCTGGTACAGCAAGTTGGACAGCTATTTCTAACATTCAAGATGGCACAGGTACAGATAACCAAATTTTACAAGACTTTAATCTAACAGGAACTACTTTGAAACTTGCTATTGAAAATGGTAATATAGTGAATGTTAACTTGTCTGCTTTGCTTGGTACAGATGACCAAAACATCTCTTCAACTGTGAATATACCCAATGAAAGCGTCTCTATCAATTTGGAAAATGGTGGTTCTACACTGATTAATATCCAAGATGCAGACAGCAATGCTACAAATGAGATACAAGATTTATCTTACAATCCAGTCACACATATACTCCATATTACCAATAATACATCTGCAACAGATATAAATCTTTCATCGTTGTCATCACTATCTAATATACCCTATATTACCGATACCTCTACCTATGTGCTTGCTCAAAGTACAACAAGTACCCTTATAATTAATGGTGAGAACTTTATACCAAGCACCTCTGTATCTATAGTCAATCCTCCTTTTACAGGTACAATAAATTCAATCAATGTACTCAACCCAAAAAAAATAGAACTCAATATCACGACAGATGGTACTTTAGATGTTTATGATATTCTCATCTCAAACAATGGCGTTCTCAATACCCAATGGAGTGGTAATGGCGTCAATATGTTGCAGGTGGCAATTGGTAATAATGGGCAAAGTCAAGCTACAGCAGGTCTGTCATGTCAAGCTATTTTAAACAATGGATTTTCTGTTGGCGATGGTCTCTATTGGGTCGATCCTGATGGTGGCAGTACAGCAAATGCTTTTCAAGTCTATTGTGACATGACAAATGATGGAGGAGGATGGACTTTGGTTTTCCGACATGATTCCACTGGTGGATTTTTCGCAAACGATAGCGAATCTGACTCATTTAACACATCGCTACCTGGGTTAACAACAAAAAAATATTCTATTTTAAATAAAATAGACACACTTAAAAGTGGAGGCGATTATGAGTTTAGGCTCTACTATCCTGATATAAATATACGCAATCATTGGAAACAAACCTTCAATCCGCGAAGTGCACCTTCACCTACAAACCCAGTTCCTGGGTATCAGCCTATTGCTATTGATGCAAGTGGAAGTTTATGGGGAGGACTAGAACTAAGTACGTATCCTCAAACATTCTTAGATGGTTCGGTAAACCATGGCAATTGGTGGTATGCCATTGGTTCACAAGTTGCTTATGCAGGTGGCATACCTGGTCCTAGTGTCGTAGTCACTAAAGTGGAGCTGTATATACGATGATAAAACATATCAAAATACTCTTTTTTACTGTTATTTTAATGTTGATACATCCTCTCTATGCCGATGTCATCATAGGTAATGGAAACATTGAAAATCTCAATTCTGCTGTGATAAAAGACATTAATTGTCAAAAATACACCATCCTTACTGGTGGCTTATTAAGTACTGCCAATGGTGGTGTACTCAGAGAAGTTACAACACTGGAGATCAATGGTACATGGGACTTTGGAAGTGGGCAAATCGTAGAACTTGCTGCATGGATCAACAATGGTACAGTAGCCATAAAACCGACCCAAACAGGTACAACACCTAATTTATTGTTTACAACACTATGTGCTTCTATATCAGTACTAGGTACTTCAGATACTGATGGTGATGGCATTTCAGATGCCGATGAAGGCGACAATGCTGTGGCTCTTGGACATGGTATAACACTAGACCAAGATGGTGACGGTATCTATAACTTTTTAGATGATGACAGTGACAATGATGGGATAAGTGACTTAATAGAAGGTGGCAACAACATTGATAGTGATGGTGATGGCATTCCAGACTATTTAGACCAAGCATCAGCAACACCTCCTGTCACTTCGAATGATACCGTTACAAATCAACCAGCTGGTACGGCAGTCACTGTAAATATTCTTGCCAATGACTCAAGTGCTAACCCTGTTGACCCTAGTACAGTATCTTTAGACTTCTCTGCAATTCCTAATAGTTTTGGAACTGATACTGACAACGATGGAGATATTGATACTGTTGTCGTCCTACATGAAGGAACATGGTCAGTTAATCCTACATCAGGAGAAGTAACATTTACTCCTGAAACTGGATTTATAGGTGATCCTACACCTATATCCTATACTGTAAGAGATAACATAGGGCTTCTCTCTGTGGCAGCAAATATTATTATTTATTACAGCTATGGAGTACATAGTGTAGATGATACCCTTTATGCAAATAAAGGAGAAACTGTCACTATTTCTGTACTTGACAATGATAGTTCAGGAAAACCTTTCAATCTATCATCCATTCTTATTATTGATCCTATAACAAATATAGGTGACACAGTGCTACTTGTGCCAAATGAGGGTATTTGGGCAGTAGATACCAATAGCGGTGAAATTGTATTTGTACCAAATGTAGGTTTTACAAGCAATCCAACACCTATCATATATACAGTTGAAGACAGTGATGGGGCACTTTCAAATCAGGCTCATGTGACTGTTATCTATCAGGTTGTACCTGTAGTGACACCAAGACCAACACCCATACCGATACCTAAGCCTCATAGCGATGCATATGAAGAAGCGATTAGCCATGCAGAACATGTTAGCAATATTTTAGATGATATGCCTATTAGCGATATTGTTGATAGTATTGCCGGAGATTTCTTTAGCTTTAGAGCCCCACTTTCTGGTTTATATCTTTTCTTTACAGATGTAAACTCTTATACCTATGGTGAAATCTATGATAGAAACCAAGTGCGACTTGCTAGAAATGAAAATAAATCATTACACAACTTCACCTTAAGACAAACACTTAGAAGAGGAGAATTGTACTATATACGTGTACTTGCTGATAGTAGTCATACCTATATGTTACATTCTAATTTTATACCTATAGAAAGTTTTGTAACACGTTTCTATGTTGATATGTTAGGACGAAATCCTGAACCTAATGGATTACAATATTGGGTAGATTTACTCGCTGATGGTGTGATTTCTGGTGTTGAAATGGCACAGGGTTTTGGGGATAGCACTGAATTTACAAACAGAAACCTAAGCGATAACGATTATCTTATCACTTTATATCAGACTTTCTTTGATAGAACACCAGATACTGCAGGTTATCTCTATTGGTTAGATAAGTTGCAAAATGGTACAAGTAGATCAGAAGTCTTAGAAGGATTTGCCAACTCTAAAGAATTTAAAGAAATGACAAGTTTATATGGTATTAAGCATGTATCCACACCGACTGAAAAATTTGTAATAAGACTCTATAAAATAGGACTTTTAAGATACCCTGATGGTGCAGGTCTAAGATACTGGGTCAATGGACTCACACAAGGTCAGTTTAATGCACGAATTGCAGTAAGTGGCTTTGTATTTAGCGATGAATTTACCAATCAAAACCTTGATAATACGCAGTATGTCACAACACTTTACAATATGCTATTCAATAGAGCTCCAGACAGTAATGGACTTAACAACTGGGTCAACAAACTCAATAATGGGACATCAAGAGAAGTCGTACTTGATGGATTCTTAAATTCTCAAGAGTTTATAGACCTTGCCAAAACATATGGATTAAGAAGAAAATAAACTTTTTCTTCCATATATTGACATGAAAATCACAAACATCCAAACCAAAATTCTAAAAGCCCCTCTCAAAACCCCTTTTGTCACGTCTTTACGCCGCGTAGAGGCATTAGAAGACCTCGTAGTCATCATAGAATGTGATGATGGTTCTGTAGGGCATGGTGAAGGCGCGCCTACTCCCCAAATAACGGGGGAAACACTGGGTTCTATGCTTGCTACCATTGAGTATATCAAACCACATATTTTAGGGCGAGAGATAGAAGATTTTGATGTTATTATTCAACTAGTGCACTCAGTGATAGTCAAAAACACTAGCGCCAAATCTGCCCTTGAAATAGCTCTTTATGATTTAAAAGCAAAGTCTGAAAAACTCCCTCTGTACCGTATGCTAGGGGGTAAGAAAACCAAATTTAGCACCGACATTACCATAAGTATAGGGGATATAGACAAGATGATAGCCGACTGTCACTCTGCCGTGGCACTTGGCTATGATACCTTGAAGATAAAGATAGGTGACAATCCACAAAAAGATGTGGAACGTGTGGTAGCGATACATGATGCTTTAGACAAGCGTATCAAACTTAGACTCGATGCCAATCAAGGCTGGAGTGCGCAAGAATCTGTTAGCCTACTCCATGTCCTAGAAAAACAAGACATCATCGCTGAGTTCATTGAACAGCCTGTCGCGGCAGATGACATAGAAGGACTCAAGTACATCAAAGAGCGCGTACAAACACCTCTACTCGCCGATGAGAGTATCTTTAGCCTCAAAGATGCACGCAAACTCTTAGAGATGCAAGCTATAGACTATGTCAATATCAAACTTGCAAAAACTGCAGGGATTAGCCAAGCACTAGAGCTGGCTGACCTCTCACAAAGTTTTGGTGTGAAATGCATGATAGGTTGTATGTTGGAAGGGCCTATATCTGTAGCAGCTGGGGTACATGTGGCTTCTGCTAAGGCAGATATCATTACGATGCTTGATTTGGATGCCGTGGCATTGCTTGCTTCGCATCCTGTGACAACTTCTATAAAGTTTGAGGAGAGTACCATTACACTTTCAGATGAGATTGGCTTAGGAGTACACTATTAATACCTTAGAAGAACTAAACAGTGGCAAACTTGCAGGTGCGACACATATCAAACTCGCCTGTGGACTTACAACATTTCCCCAATCACTCTTTGATTTGGCAGATACGCTAGAAGTTTTAGATATGACTGACAACAAGCTCTCTTCTTTGCCTGATGATTTTTGCAAATTTAAAAAGCTTCGTATCTTATTTTTATCAAACAACCACTTTACCGAGCTTCCTACTATACTTGCCAAGTGCCCTAGTCTCTCGATGATAGGCTTTCGTAACAACCACATAGATACCGTGGCAGAAAATGCCCTGCCTCTTAGTACAAGATGGCTCATACTCACAGACAATGCTATAGAAAAACTACCAGACTCCATGGGTGACCTGCATCTACTTCAAAAATGTATGCTCTCAGGCAATAGACTCACATCCTTACCCACAACTATGCACCAATGCCACAACCTAGAACTACTACGCATTGCTGTCAATCGTTTAAAAGCCTTACCTGCTTTTTTACTTGATTTGCCCAAACTCTCATGGCTTGCCTATAGTGGTAACCCTTTTTGTGCCAAGCACCCCAACTGTGACACCCCACTAGATGAAGTAGTATGGGATGCACTAGAGATACAAGAACTACTAGGTGAAGGTGCTTCGGGGCTTATCTATAAAGCAATCTATGAGGGGAATGAAGTAGCACTTAAAATCTTTAAAGGCGACATCACCTCCGATGGGCTTCCTGAAGAGGAGATGGATATCAATATCTCTCTAGGCAGACATGACCGCCTTGTAGATGTATTGTCACGCGTGACAGGTCATCCAGAGGGTAAAGATGTCTTGATGTTAGAGCTTATTCCTCCACACTTTTATAATCTAGGCTTACCTCCTACACTAGAAACCTGCTCTCGTGATGTCTATCCCCAAGGCTTTTCTCTCACCCTAGAGAAAACTCTAAAAATACTCCAAGGCGTAGCTGATGCAGCGGTACATATGCATGCTCATGGCATTATGCATGGTGATTTCTATGCACATAACATCATGATAGACGATGATGCCAATGTCATATTGGGTGACTTTGGTGGGGCAAGTTATTTTGAGCCTCATGAGGTTGAGACACGTAATGCTTTAGAGCGTTTGGAAGTGCGGGCTTTTGGCTGTTTGGTGGAGGAGGTATTGGCTTTGTCCATAAACGATAAACCTAATGCTACATTGAGGGAATTGCTTGTAACACTCAAAAATGATTGCCTAAGAGAGGAAAATATTAAACGTCCTCTTTTTGCTCAAATTTTTCAACAGCTTACTCACTATTTTCTAAAAAGATAATGCTACAATAACACATAAAATCACGAAAGTCAATAATGATAGAATACAAAAGAGCATATGAACAAACAAAAAACTTATCTGTCTTACTTGCCGAAGACCATGCGCCATTAAGAAAAGAGTTGCAAGAAGTTTTAGAAGATTTATTTCAAACTGTTATGGTTGCTAGCGATGGCAATGAGGCACTTTGCTTATTTCAAGAATCTCTTCAAGACAATCAATCAAACATAGATTTACTTATCTCCGATATACAAATGCCAAATATGAATGGTATCGAACTTACACGACATATACGAAAACTTCATGAAACACTGCCTATCATCATACTCTCTGCACATACTGACAGTGAATATTTGTTAGATTTTATCGATATGGGGATTTCCAAATTTGTTACCAAACCTATCGAAAATAACTCTTTATTAGATGCATTAGAAACTGTAAGTCAAAAAATTCATCTCTTGAGACCAACATCAAATACAGAAAGCATGATACATTTGGGAGAGGGATATTATTGGCATCATGCCAATAGTGTTTTATATAACAACGACAAAGAAATAAGTTTAACCAAGCATGAAATTTTACTCTTTGGATTGCTTGTTTCCAAAAGGGGCACTATCTGTTCAAGTCAATACATCATAGACTATTTTGATACACATGACACACAAATAAACAAAAGAAATATACGAAATGCTATCTTCAAATTACGTCAAAAAGTAAAAACCAATGCCATACAGAGTATCTATGGCTTAGGCTATAAGTTGATTGAGACAAGTAAATTGGTTTAGCAAACAAAGATTTTCGCTATAATCTCATTATGAAAAAAATTATCCTATTATTCACACTATCTACAAGCTATATTTTCTCTACTATTCATGCTGTGGTAAGCATCGTACCTGAACAGAC
>Ga0256840_1003726_pt1 | contig 12042 bp, 10 predicted proteins | sample 355202metaG_FD_185969 | JGI IMG/M metagenome (GOLD analysis project Ga0256840, IMG submission 185969) | Hydrothermal vent microbial communities from Mid Atlantic Ridge, Atlantic Ocean - 355-202 | ecosystem: Environmental > Aquatic > Marine > Hydrothermal vents | place: Atlantic Ocean: Mid...
TAAGGTGGTAATTTTGGCATGATGAACTTCTAAATTTTGTTGCTTAAATACCGTGGCAATATGTGTGAGAAGCCCTGTTTTATCGGCAGTTCTTATGCGTATTGCGGTATGCTGAGTATTAGTGTCTTGTTCAAAATTTACCTTGGTTTCGATATTAAAATGTTTGTGCTGACGAGAAATGGCTGTTTTTCTCACGCTTGGCGTAAATGCGTCTTGTTGCAAATTTGCTAAGACATTTTGCATGAGTTTTTCTTTGTCATGTTGATTAGCAATTGGTTTGCCATCGGGAGTTAATAAATAAAAGGTATTTAAAGCATAATCATCTTGGCTGGATGAGATATTCGCCGCCAAAATATTAAGGTTTTGTTGTTCAATGGCTGAGGTTATTTTTACAAATAGGGCATCTTGATCTTTAGTGTAAATAAAGAGGTGCGAGCTATCGGTATTTTTAGGGGTGATGACTTCTATAATTGCATTTTTGTCATTGTTTTCCTTGGTATTATGAGAATGATTTTGAATATAATTAAAGTGCTTAAGGAGCTCCTCAGCGGGGTACAGCTCAATATAATCATCATCAAAGCGTGATAAAAAAGCACTGTATGCTTTCATATCTACATCCTGTGAAAGTAAAAAATCCTTCTTTTGTTTAATTAATAAACTTTTACTATCAGCATGTTGATTATCTAAATAGCGCCGTACATTGCGGTATAAGCTTTTTAATAGTGAGTGCTTCCAGTTATTTAAAAGATTTGGGTTGGTGCCACGAATATCCGATATGGTTAGCAAATAAAGATAATCCATACGTGTTTGGGTTTGTGCTAAATCAGCGATTTCTTTAATGACTTCTGGGTCGCTAATATCTTTGCGTTGCGCCGTGCTACTCAAAACTAAGTGTTGTTCAACCAGCCAGCTGACGGTCTCCGCAGTGGCTTGATCAAGGTCGTGCGCGAGACAAAACTCCAGTGCATCAACTGCTCCTTTTTCAGAATGACTGCCGCCGCGACCTTTGGCGATATCATGAAATAAGCCGCCTAAATATAAAATCATCGGGTTTTCTAAAGTGTGAAAAATTTCGCTACAAAAGGGCAGTTCTTCAGCACCAATATCGGTACTCAAACGGCGCATATTTCGTACTACATTGAGGGTGTGTTCATCCACCGTATAAGCATGAAAAAGATCGTATTGCATCCGGCCGACAATATTTTCAAAGGCAGGAATATAAGCCGCTAGAACGCCGTAGCGGTTCATTCGCCGAAGCGCAAAATTGATGCCTTGAGTGTGCGAGATGATGTTAATAAAAATTTGTTTATTGTGTGGATTATTACGAAAATCATCATCAATCAGGTGTAAGTGGCGTCGAATTTCACGAATTGTGTTGGGCGTCATGCCCTTTAAGTCGGGGTGTGTTTGGATGATGTAAAAAGCTTCCAATAAGACATGCGGGTTTTGTTCAATAAAGTTTGCTTGCTTCAAGCCTAAATAACCATCTTGATTACAATAATATTGGTTAAGTGTTACTGGCTGGGCTTGGCTGTTTTGTAAAATGTGTTCACGCAAGAGCCCCAACAACACTTCGTTTAAACGTTCTAAACGATAAATATGTCGATAGTAACGCTGCATAAAAGTTTCGATGGATTGGTTGTTAGCGTCATCGGTGTAACCAAAGGCGTGGGCTAAATGACGCTGGTGATCAAATAATAAGCGATCCTCCTTGCGCCCCGTAAGCTGATGTAGCACAAAGCGAACCTGCCATAAAAAATCGCGTGATTCGATTAAATCGTGATATTCCTCTGGGTTGAGTAAATCAATGTTCGGTAACTCACTCGGCAGTTCGCTGAGAGCGCGTAATGAGTAAGTGCCATATTCACGTTGCGTAATCCAGCCAATCATTTGTAAATCACGCAGACCACCTGGGCCTTCTTTTAAATTAGGTTCTACGCGGTAGGCGGTGTCACCAAAGCGTTTATAGCGTTTTTTTTGCTCCGCTATTTTGGCATGAAAAAACTCTGCACTGCTCCAAATTTTATCGGGTGTAATGGCTTGCTTGAGCGATTCAAACAAGGCTTCATTACCACATAAAAAACGTGATTCAATCAAGTTGGTTATTATAGTTTGATCATTGCTAGCCTCATCCACACATTCGTCAAGTGTTCTAACGCTGTGGCCAATCTCCAAGCCTAAATCCCACAGCACGGTTACAAAGTCAGAAAGTTGTTGTTGCGCTTCTGTATCAGGTTCATCGTCGAGTAATATTAATAAATCTACATCAGAAGCAGGGTGCATTTGCTCACGCCCGTAACCACCCACGGCGACTAAGCTAATATTGTGTGACACGTCTAAATCAGCTTTTAGCCACATTTCTTGAAGTAACGTGTCAATCGTCTGACTACGAGATTTTAATAGACTAAGAATATCAGTGCCTTGCTCAAACTGTTGTTGTAAGTCTTGGCGGTTTTGTTGCAGTATTTGTTTTAGGTTCATTAAGGAAACCCTGATCAAGTCCAATTATTTTTAGCTTGCCAAATCCGCCGATATTTTCCACGAAGATCGGCGCAATAGAATAACTATTACGTCTCACTTCATGAAAAATAGCGACAGATTTTTCTGCGCTAAATTCTAATCGACTTAATCAGGTTCTCCTAAAAAGAAACGGGGTTTTTTATTGCTTACATTTATTATTTAAACATTAACAAGGCAGTACTTAACTTTTCAACAGCCGGCTTAATCAACTCGCCCACTCCTGGAATTGAAGCTACTTTAGTTACTAAGTCTTGAATACCTTGCATATTTTCAGAAACCAACTTTGTGATTGGTCCACGAGCGGCTTCTGGTAATTTAGCAAATAAACCACCTAAGCTGCTTAGCTGCCCTGTCGCTTCTGTCAAACTAGGAATAGCCGCTTTTGCAGAGTCAACATCGGTAATGCCCCCTAATGAAGTCGTCACCGCACTCATAGCACTGCCCAAATTCTTTTCTAAATCCAGCAATTCACCCGACATGGCTGGGGCTTGAGTTTCTACAGCCGTAGTTGTTGCTTGCTCAACATTTGTGCTGTCCGCCGCAGGTACTTCCGTTGACTTATTATTCATAAAATAGTTATAGGCTAACAAGCCCGCACCCGCTAATAATGCTAAAGGTAGTAACTTACCAATAAAGGATGAGCCTTCTTTTTCCGTTGTTTCAACAGTCTCTACGGTATGATCCGCCACACTCTCAACTGCGTCAGAACCTATAGTAGAACTTGTATCAGACATTAAACTAAAACCACTCGGCATCGCTGCGGCAATATTACTTTTTTGTCCCGTAAACATGTTCATCAAGCTTCCAACATCAAAGCCTCCGCCACCCATTAACTTGCGCTTAATCACACCAAATATAATCGGTGCCAGTAAACCTAACAGCTTACTTGTGCCACTTTTACCAGCACCACTAAAGCCAGATATTGATCCTACCAGACTTGCTAAACCGCCACCGCCCAGTAGTGAGCTTAAAACATTCCCACCATTTTCAATTAGGCTGTTTTGTTTGCCTCCACCTAATAAGTCTCCTAGGCTATCAAGGATACTATCATCTTGCTTCTCAATACCTTTAAACATTAAATCAGCGTTAGCAGGTGATGCCTCACCAAAGTTAGTTAAACTGCTGAGTAGGCCAGGAAGGGCGCTATTAACTGCCAAAGTATTTTGCGAGTCATTGCCGCCAATAACACCGCCAATTGATTTCATTACTTGGTCTGATAGTTGATCTTTGACTAGGTCTATTAGATTAAAGCTCATGGTAATTTCCTTATAGTAGAGTAAAGATTATTAATATTCGTTCGAGTATAGCTTAAAACCCGCAAACTTGCTAAATCTGTTATAAATCAGTTTGATAGCTCATTTACCCAAAACTTAGTACCACCCGCAACCCCCACTGGCATAACAAAAAAGTTCACGACAGGAATCATCATCAGAAGGGTTAACATGCCACCAAAACCCAGTGCTACCGACCTGTTTTTCCTTAGTAAGCTAATTTCATCCTTAAAGAACAGTTCGTGATTTGCCATTGCATAGTCACTATATTGAAGTGATAGCATCCATGCACCGTATATTCCCCACGCAAACGGTGCAATGAAATTAACCACGGGAATAATACTTATAATCAATAAAATCGGCATCCATTTGAGCATATAAAGGATTTTTTTAGTCTCACTACCCAGTGATTTTATGACCGTCCCTGCTAGGGCTTTATAGCCCTTAAATTCTGGTACAGTTTCACCATTAAGCTTATTTTCGATACGCTCTGCTAACAGTGAGTTAAACGGCGCAGCCAACAGGTTAGCAATAAGGGTAAAACTGTAATAAACCGCAACGAGTATAACCACAGCAAACAACGGCCATATAATAAATTCTAGCCATGCAAGCCAGCTCGGTAGCCATGCCAACATTTGCGCCATTAACGAATCAAACTGTGATTTTGCCAACCAAATTCCTAATGAAAACACCGCGATATTTATCAGCAAAGGAATAACTACAAACGGACGAATCCCTTTTTGAGAAATTAACGAGAAGCCGCTGAAAGCGTAACCTATGCCCTGTACAAAACCTTTAATCATTCTTTAATATATCCTTTTTCATTATACCCTTTAAGTGCTAATAGCGCAGAGCCGTAAGATGCTTCTGTCTGTTTAGATTTTAACATGCTAACAGAAAGTTGATTTTTTCTAATCTGTGTCCATGGTTCATTTTTGGAACCACCTCCGACACTGCGGACTGAGCTGACTTGTGGCGCACCGAGTTCACGCAATTTCATATAACCTTGTTTCTCAATATTGGCAATACCTTCTAAAATCCCTTGAAAAAACCTTAAATCAGATTTTGGCCGAGGTGATAGCTTGGGTTGTTTATTCGCATCAGCAACAGGAAAGCGCTCGCCACCTTTTACTAAGGGGTAATAATCCAAACCAGTTGTCTTATCTGGTAAAAGCTGTGGTGTTAACTCATCAAGTTGCTGTTGTGAAAAAAAATTCTGCAATACTTTAGCACCGGCGTTAGATGCACCACCCACTAGCCATTGATTATTTAAACGGTGCGAATAAATGCCATGTTCAGGAGAGAAAATAGGCGTATCAGAAACCAGTTTCAATACCAAGGTACTGCCCAAAGAGGTTACCGCATCACCAACTTTATTAGCACCTGTGGCGATAAAGGCTGCAATGCTATCTGTTGTCCCTGTGACACATTTCAAGCTACTAGGTAAACCCAACTTTATTGCTTCCGATGGGTCGATATGTGCAACCGTTGTACCAGCTGATACAACGATTGGTAATAAAGAAAGTGGAACCCCCAGTTTTTTTATTTTATCCTTAGGCCAAGATTGATTAACCACATCGTAACCAAGCTTTAGACAATTATTTTCATCGCTTAATTGATAGTTATTGCTTAATTTCCCCAGAATGTAATCTGCTTGGTGTACTGCATGGGCATGCTTCTTACTTGGCTCATGCTTAAGTAACCACAGTAACCGTGCTAAGGAGCCAGAAGCCCCCTGCCCGCCATTATTTTTTGGCATAAGTTGGTTGATTTTTTCTGCTTCCTCGGTTGCTCGCAGATCGTTATACATCAATACCGATGAGGTGACTTGCCCCTGAGAATTTACCAGTAAAATTGTACCTGATGTGCCATCAACGGCGATCGATTGAAGGTTTTGTTTAATTTTTAATGGTAACGCTTTTAAAAGATTCGACACACAATCCCACCATAATTGAGGGATTTGTTTGTCAGGGTTTTGATAAGTAATAGTAGCTTGATGATGTGTTTTCTTGTTTTTATCAATCACGGTTAAACGACAACCGGACGTGCCTAGGTCGATACCTGCAAAGTATGCGTATTTATTTTTAATGGTAGATTTTTCTAATTTTTCTGAGCTATTAGTTTGCTCAGGGCTTTTTATTTGCTCAAGGCTATTTTCTGACATAAGGCTAGTTTACAAGCTTTATCGTTTTACATAAACACTGAAATCATTGTCCAAATAATCATCTATTATGGTTATTTGATTGGAGAGTTGGTGAACAAAGTTTTTAATATCATCTGGGTAAAAGCTCTGTAAATCCCAACGACTTGCCGTCCATTGGTGGCGCGCATCCAATAAATTAAAGGCAATCCCGATTTTACATGATTCAAACATTCGCTTAATAATATGATAGGTGTACTGCTCTGCATTATCGAACTTTCGATTTAAAGCACCTGACAAGATTACATAATCATAACTACGCGGAGCCGGATTATAGTCCAGTAAATCACCTTTTATCAGCTTAAAATCAGGAAAATGTTTACGCCCTTCTATTAACAAGTCTTCTGAAATATCTATTCCCGTATACTCAACGGTTGCCCCTTTCCGCGATAAATAATCAGCAAAATCACCAAACCCACAGCCCACATCCAAAACACTATCACCTTGCTGAATACCACTCGCAGCAAGTACTTTAAAGCGAAGCTCTTGTACTTCGGTATTACTCCACAATAACGAATGCGGGTGATACCCATGTTGGATAAGCGCATAACGCTGGCTTTCTATAACACGTTTACGTTGCTTGTCATCAAGTTTGACAGTATGGTTTAAGGAGGTCATACACTACCTTCTGACTCAATAACTAAAATACGTACCTCGCCAATAGGATGAGCAACATGTTCGGTGCCGATTGAAGCATAAAAGATATCGCCAACCTGTAACGTAGAGATAAACGTTTTTGAATCAAGCTTATAATGCATATCAACAACGCCATCCAATACCACAAATACTTCTTCACCCTCATTAATATGCCATTTATAAGGCTGATTCGTCCAATGCAAGCGAGTCGTTATGCCATTCATATTGGCGATATCTAATGCATCCCACGCTTTACTTGCGGTAAATTCTTTGCTTTTAATAATTTTAGGCATAACTATAACTTCACCGTTTTTTCTAACACATATATTGACTCTTTTACATCTTCCATCCGCGCATCCAACATTGCTAAAGAATCTTGAATACCTTGATTATAAAAATAAGATCCGATTTCTTCACTAAAGAAATCCAATAAAAATTCAGCATCAAAGTTACCTACCTCTATATCCAATTCATCATTTAGATACATTTTTATTTTCGGAATGAGTCTTTCTTTTTCTTCTTTAGTAAATTTAATTTCGGGCATATTTCTTGTTATTTCCTTAACTACTTATTGAAGGTAATTATAGCAGGAGATTTAAACACCCTACTGACTCATATTTGCTTGCATTAAGAGGAATAAATTCTCAAGTGACTTTGACTAACTTTTATACAAATCAATATTTATCAATGCAAAAAAATGGTGAGTCATAATAATACTTAATAATATTTCATATAAAAGGGAACATAAGTCGATGGGACAACATCACGCTCAACTAGTAAGATTATCTACTTACCTGCTTATCGCAGTTTCAATAAGTGCCTGTAATTCAAACAGTAATTCAAGCACTCGCTTTAATGAAAAAGCTAGTGACACCACAAGCACAAGCGTACATCAACAGATTACTAAACTTGGTGAAGAGTTATTTTTTGATGAAAGCCTTTCAAGGGATGGCACTCAGGCTTGTGCGACCTGTCATAACCCAGATCATGCATTTATTGATGACCGTATTAATGAAACAAGCTTAAGTCAGTCAACACCTAGCTCAGTATCATCAGGTCAAGATTTTGCAGCACTCGGAGATCGAAATACCCCTACTGCCAGCTATGCTGCTTTTATTCCTGATTTTCATTTTGACAGTAGCGATGGGCTATTTAAAGGCGGGCAATTTTTGGATGGCCGAGAAAAAAACTTACACGGTCAGGCAGGACAACCATTCTTAAACCCTGTTGAAATGCAAACCTTAAAAACAGCTGTGGTTACAAAAGCTAAGGAAAAATACGGAAACACTCTACGAGAATTATATGGTGAGGCTGTTTTTGAAACTGTCGATCGTGCTTATAATGCAGTAACCTTTAGTATTGCTGAGTTTGAAAAAACTGAAGAGTTTTCTCCTTTTGATTCAAAATTTGACCGTGTTCTAAAAGGTGAAGATAGCTTTACCAAGCAAGAAGCTCTCGGCTTATCGCTATTTAAAGCAGAAAATAAGGGTAATTGTGCAGCTTGTCATACCGTTCCAACCCTTGCCAGTACTAAACAAAATAGCACCTTTACAGATTTTAGCTATGATAATTTAGGTGTGCCACGCAATAATCTCGTGCGTGATCTAAACGGTAAGGATTATGAGTTTGTAGACAATGGCTTATTTCAAAACCCTCTCGTCAACGATACAAAGTTAAAAGGCGCTTTTAGAGTATCTACTTTGCGTAATATTGCTGTTACAGCGCCGTATATGCACAATGGTGTTTTTAAAGATTTAAAAACAGTGGTACATTTTTATAATACCCGCGATGTTGATGGGGCGCTTAATCCGGAAACATGGGATCCTTGGAGAACGGCTGAAGTTGATGCGACTAAAAACACGGAAGAGTTGGGTGACCTTAAGCTTAGTGATGCCGAAGAAGATGCTTTAGTTGCCTTTATGAAAACACTAACTGATAGTCGCTATGAGGACTTAATTCCAGATTAAGGCTCTTTGGTTTTTTTGTAACTACTCAGCGAGTAATAAATGTGAACAGTAACTGCTCAGATTGTGCCTAAAATTCGTTAGTTCAAGGTGAAAAATGTGAGTTTACACGTGTAAACTCACATTTTTTTAACGCAGAAATAGCGGTTTTCAGGTGCAAGCTGAGTAGTTACGTTCTTTACAATTAAACTTCGCTAATCCCCAAGCCAACCCCGCTCGCTAGTTTCACAAAATCAGGGAATGAGGTATTCACATTAGCGCAATCTTTAATAGTTATTTCTCCAGCTGCACGTAACCCAGCTACCGCAAATGCCATCGCGATGCGGTGATCACCATGACTATCAACCGTACCCTGTGTTAGACCTTCTGCCTGTGAGCCTTGAATAACGATACCATCTGGCTTTACTTGCGTCTGAATTCCACAATTAGCTAAGCCATCTGCCATCACTTGGATGCGGTCACTCTCTTTTACGCGAAGCTCTTCAGCCCCACTAAGTACTGTCTCACCTGTTGCACATACTGCTGCGATAAAAATCACAGGGAATTCATCTATCGCTAAAGGCACCAATGCTTCTGGAATGTTAATACCATTAAGCTTAGCGGATCGAATCCGAATATCAGCAACTGGCTCACCACCGACTTCGTGTTGATTTGATAAGGTGATATCCGCACCCATTAGTTTTAATATATCAATCACACCAGTACGCGTCGGGTTTACGCCCACATGCTCCAACGTTAAATCAGAGCCTTCGGCAATACTGGCAGCGACCATAAAAAAAGCAGCCGATGATATGTCTGCAGGTACATCAATATCGCAGGCTTGTAAGCTTTTTCCACCCTGTAGTCTAATATGTTCGCCATTGTCACCCGAGGTTATTACCTCGTACGAAAAACCACGTAACATTCGCTCACTATGGTCACGGGTAATACCAGGCTCGGTAACACGGGTTTCATCGTTTGCATATAAGCCTGCCAACAACACTGCCGACTTAACCTGTGCACTTGCTATTGGCAAGGTATAGTCAATTGCTTGTAATTTTCTATCACCTTTAATGCGTAAGGGTGGCCGACCATTTTCTTCTGTCTTAATCTCTGCCCCCATCTTTGTTAACGGTTTTGTAATACGGTTCATGGGACGAGTAGATAAAGATTTATCCCCAATTAATGTACTATCAAAAGTTTGACCTACTAATAAACCAGTCATCAAACGCATTGCTGTTCCACTGTTTCCCATATCCAAGTCTGTTTTAGGTGCTTTTAAGCCATTCATACCAACACCTATAATACTTAGCAGAGTTGGGCTTTTCTGTTGAATCTCCACCCCCATGGCACGAAACGCATTCATGGTAGCGATACAGTCCTCACCGTTTAAAAATCCACTAACCTGTGTTGTTCCCTTAGCAATTGAGCCAAGAATGATTGATCGGTGCGACATGGATTTATCACCAGGAACGCGTAGTGTTCCTGTAAGGATGCCATTAGGAATGGTGCTAAAGGTGATTTTTGACATGATTTAAGCTTTGAAGTTAAAAAAGAGGAAATTTAGCATAAGCCTTGATTTAATTCTTCTCTTGTTTATTTTAATTTTAGCGAAAGAAGTCACTTGGCGATTAAAACTAGCTGTATAAAATAGTCTTTGAAGGCTTATTGAAATTTTACTTTTTGACTTTTAACCTTGCAATTTGTATATGAAATATTACAGGCTTCCATAATAATAAAAGCAGTTTGTGGTAAGCTACTCAATAACGAAGAAATATCCGTCTGATCTGCTCCAGTATCAGAAAAAGCACACGTTATTTTATTATCTGTTTTAAATTGGCACTTAAAGTCAGCTTTTTCATCACACCGATACGATCCAGTACTTCCACAGCGTTGACCAAAAATACGAATATCTGTTTTTTCTGTCAAAAAAGAGTCTTTGCTCACATATATATCAACCTCATAGGGGTCTGAAGATTGTACTTGCCAAGAAAAGCTAAAAGAGCCTGACTTTATATTTGCATTAATATTTGATTCTTTTAAAGTAAATGACTTAATAGTGGTAGCAGCCTTAGGGTTAGGCGAGCTAGGGGTTGATGTGGGTTTAATGGGTTTGCTACTATTATTGCTCCCCCCACAGGCAAACAAAAAAATTGAAACAAAAATACTTATAATAATTTGTAACTTAAACATACAAAACCTAATACGGATAACTTGTTGAACTGCTTATACTGCTGAGTGTAATAGTTTTTAGCGAACAACAAAAGAGCATAAATGTTTAATTATTAGTCATTTATACTGCTTATTTAAGATTAGGCAAAACTTAAATGTGTTTATCTCGGATATCCTTCGCATTTTTAAATAACAAAACGAGCTTCTCATCATTCTCAGCTTCAATTAATGTGGTCAAATCTGCGAGGTCTTTTTGATAATCATATAATGCTGATAAAATCGCATCCTTATTTTCCAGACAAATATCACGCCACATCACAGGGTCACTGGATGCAATTCGTGAGAAGCTTTTAAAGCCCCCTGCAGCAAAAGCAAAGACATCATCACCGTACTTTGATTTTGATAAAGTATTGACTAAGGAGTACGCTAAAATATGCGGTAAGTGACTAGTAGCAGCAAGCACTTCATCATGCTGTTTTTCATCCAGTAATTCGACGATCGCACCTGTCGCTTCCCACATCTCTTTTACACGGCCTACACTTTGCGGCGCAGTATCTTCGGTGGGGGTTAACACCACTTTTTGATCAATGTACAAATCATCAATAGCAGCTTCAACTCCACTCTTTTCACGCCCGGCAACAGGGTGACCTGCCACAAAGTTATGTGGAGCAGTACCCCCATAAACATCTTCAACAGCTTTTATCACAGCTCTTTTAGCACTACCTGCATCTGTTATGACCATATCATCGCTGATATGATCAACAATACTTTCTAACACGGGCTTTATGGCGCGCATAGGCACGGCTAATAAAACCATATCTGCGCCCTTTACTGCCTCCACGGGGTCTAAGGTGTAGCTATCAATTACACCTAAATCTACCGCTTTTTGTAGATGTTCTGCGTGACGGCTACAGCCTACAATCTCTTCAACATAGCCAACTTTGCGCAGGGCTAATGCTAGTGAACCGCCAATAAGCCCAACACCAAAAATAGTTAATTTTTTTATACCCACATAATTATTCATCAAGCCAATACCTTATCCAGTGCATCCAAACATTGTTGGTTTTGTTCTTCAGTTGAAATAGTGATGCGCAAATGATTGGGCAAACCGTAGTTAGCGATAGGCCGAACAATCACCGCTTGACGTAACAAAGCCTCATAAATAGGTTTGGCATCTTGTGCGAAATCTACTGTGATAAAGTTTCCAACGCTGGGGATGTAAGCCCATCCGCGTTGCTCACAAGCCTCTTGCCAGAATACCAATCCTCGTTGATTAATAGCGACACAGTTTTGAAGGTGC
>Ga0256840_1003727_pt1 | contig 12040 bp, 12 predicted proteins | sample 355202metaG_FD_185969 | JGI IMG/M metagenome (GOLD analysis project Ga0256840, IMG submission 185969) | Hydrothermal vent microbial communities from Mid Atlantic Ridge, Atlantic Ocean - 355-202 | ecosystem: Environmental > Aquatic > Marine > Hydrothermal vents | place: Atlantic Ocean: Mid...
TAAAAAAGAAGGGTACAACGTCACAGGTTCAGATATAAGAGAAAACGACACTATAAATTTTTTAAAAAGAGAAAACATCAAAGTTTACATAGGACATAAGAAAGAAAACATAGAAAATGCTGATGTCGTAATCCACACAACCGCTGCCAAGGAGACAAATCCGGAAATAGTTGCCGCAAAAGAAAAGGGTATTCCGGTAATTCCAAGATGTGATGCTTTATCGGAACTTATGAGATTTAAAGAAAGTATAGCTGTTGCGGGTACTCATGGCAAAACTACCACAAGCTCTATGATTTCAAAAGTTTTTTATGACACAAATATAGATCCCACTATACTGGTCGGCGGAAAACTTAGCTTTCTGAACGAAAAAAATGCACATTTTGGAAAAAGCTCCATAATGATAGCGGAAACCGACGAAAGTGACGGAACATTTTTAAAGTTACTCCCATCGATAAGTATAATAACAAACATTGACGCAGATCATCTGGACTTTTATAAAAGTCTGGAAAATATAAAAAACTCCTTTTTGCAATTTTCCAATAGAACATCTTTTTACGGAAAAGTTTTCCTGTGCGGAGAGTGCGAGAACGTTATATCCATCCTTCCTGAAATATACAAGAAAAAAGTTCTCTACGGATTTAACCGAGAATTTGATTTTTATGCGGAAAACCGCACTACATCAAACGGGAAAAACTCTTTTGACGTTTTCTATAAAGGAAGTAAACTCGGTAAAGTAGCACTTGAACTTCCCGGCAAACACAATACCCTTAACGCCATTGCTGCAATTGCTGTAGGACTCGAAGCCGGCATCTCTTTCCAAAGTATCGCAAAAAGTTTATCCTCCTTCAAAAATGCAAAAAGAAGAATGGAATTCAAAGGTAACCCATCCGACGTAATGATATTTGACGATTACGGACATCATCCGACAGAAATCAAAGCAACTTATGAAGGGCTAAAAGAGGCCTTCCCTAACCGCAAAATTTATGTTGCATTTCAACCTCACAGATACTCAAGAACCGCTCTGTTATGGAGCGAGTTTATCGAATCTCTGAAAAAAATCAACAATTTAATAATAACTCCGGTCTATGCGGCAGGTGAGTCTCCCAGAAAAGGTATCTCCGGGAAAAAACTGGCCCAAGCAACCGGTGCAACTTATGTAAAAAATTTCAGCGAAGCCGAAAAACTCCTCTTATTAAATTTGAAACCGGGAGATATACTTCTGACTCTCGGAGCCGGAAATATATACGAACTCGGAGAAAAAGTGAAAGAACACTTAAACCTCCTCCCCGAACACAAGGCCATATAGCTTAGTAGTAGCAACATATGTAATTGGAATAGTAACGATAAGACCCAATCCAAGAGGTATGGCCCCTATAATATTTAAAACGGCAAGAACAAGAACAAATATGAAAAACTGAAACCAATTTTTATGCACCCTTTTCCTGCTTTCCTCAAGTGCCTGCCACGGAGAAAATCCTTTATCTATCACAAGATAAGGAGCGAAAATATAACCCACAGCGAGATAGACACCTGGAATAAAAAGAAGTAAAAAACCTATAGCCACCAAAGCACTCTTCAAAATAGACATCACCACATAATTGGCTCCAAGCCCCATATCTTCAAATAGACGGAATAGGTCAATAATCTGTACTGATTCTCTCTTTATAAATTTTAAAAGAAAAAAGATAAAACCTCCCCCAAGCAATATGGAAAAGATAGCTGAAATCGCCCCTCCCAAAAGTCCGAGATGAACGAAGGCAAGAAGCTCTGCAACTATCTGTATTGCAAGAAGTGAAATTCCGTATATTGATGCTACCGTGTAAAATGGCTTCCAATTTTCTTTTAAATCCTGCCAGGAACTCTTTATCAACTCTATACTGCTAAAATTCATAACCCCTCCTTAGTTTTTTAAAGAACTGTACTATAAAAATAATAATTCTTTTTAACAACAAACTTCCCTATTAAAAACTTGAGTATAAATTAAATCCGGAAAAAGGAGAATTCAATGGAAGAAAAGTTAAAGCTGTGTATAAAAACTCTTGGAAATTATATAAAAGGGAAAGAACAGGTTATAAAAATAACCATTCTTACACTTCTTTCCGAAGGCCATCTGCTCATTGAAGATATTCCAGGCGTCGGAAAAACATCCCTTGCTCTGGGAATTGCAAAAGTTTTGAATTTATCTTTCGGAAGGATTCAATGTACTCCAGACCTTATGCCTTCCGACATTACGGGTGTTTCAATATTCAACAAAGAATCGGGTAATTTCGAATTCAAGAAAGGTCCTCTTTTTAACAACATCGTCCTTATGGACGAAATAAACAGAGCAATGCCCAAAACTCAAAGTGCACTACTTGAAGCTATGGGAGAAAAACAGGCAACCGTTGACGGAACAACATACAAGCTACCCGAACCTTTTTTCGTAATTGCCACTCAAAACCCCATCGAACAGATAGGAACTTACCCTCTTCCCGAATCTCAACTTGACAGATTCACCTCAAAAGCGGAAATAGGATACCCGGACATCGAATCGGAAATAGCTATAATAAGAGGCAAAGATACTCGAGAAAGAATGAACGAAATAGAGCCCATCATATCAAAAGAGGAGGTAAAGGAAGCGATAAATCTATGCAAAAAAGTCTATGTTTCTGAAAAAATTGGGAAATATATCGTCGAAATAGCCTGGAAAACAAGAAAGAACAAATTTTTCAGATACGGCCTTTCAGTAAGAGGAACGGAAATATTAACAAAACTCGCAAAAGCAAATGCTTACATTGAGGGAAGAGACTTTCTAATACCGGAAGATGTTATAGCTGTTGCTCCCTTCGTTATCCCCCATAGAATTATCCCCGATGAAAAGTTCGAATCCCTTTCTTTCCAGGAGGTGATAAAATCTCTTATAGGCGAAGTAAAACCACCCGCTTAAAAATAACCAAAATTGGTTGGATATTTATAACCGTAACCATTCTCATCGGAGTTGCCGGCGTTAATACGGGAAATAATTTACTATACCTGATAGCATCATTTCTGTTAACGGTAATGGGAATATCGGGAACCATCGGCAGGAAAAATCTTTCTTCACTTAATATACAGTTTAACCCATTAGGAGAAATATTCGCCGAAACTACCGGAATATTCAAAATAAAGATAGAAAACGGAAAAAAATTTCTACCTTCGTTCCTTATAAAAGCTGTAATTAATGGTAACGAAACTATTTTCCCGGTAATAGATAGGAAAGGAGAAGAAGGAAAAATCGCAGAAGTGGTATTTCCTAAAAGAGGAAAAACAACCAAACTGTCAGCTTTGTTAAAATCCCCATTTCCTTTCGGATTTTTTTATCTTGAAAAAGCAATTGAGATTAACTCCAACCTTATTGTTTATCCAAAACCTATTAAAACCGAATTGACACCCCTGACATCTCCGGAGAAAGAAAGTAGAAAAAACGGAACCGAAACTACCGGAAGCGAAGAATTTAAAAAAATACGCAACTATAAACCCGGAGACGAACAGAAAAAAATCCATTGGAAAATATTTGCAAAGAAAGATAAATTTTACACAAAAGAGTTTATCAGAAAGGAAGGAGAAGAACCGATTATAATCGAATTAAATAAATTCTCCGGCACCATTGAACAAAAACTTTCCAAAGCAACTTACGCAATCACAAAACTTTGGAAAAACAGAGCCGTAGGATTCAAAAGCGGAGAAATTTTAATTAAACCCGATAAAACAAAAAAAACCAAAAGAAAAATTCTGGAACTCCTTGCCACATATCCAGAGGAAAAAGATGAAAACAGTACCGATATATAAAGCTCTATTCATATCATCTCTACTATCTGCCATTGTGGGAAGTATTACCGTATTGCCATTTATAAATCCCATCCTTTCCGGCTTTTTTCTGATAACTGTCATTGTTTCCATAATCGAGGAAAAAGAGAAGAGATACATTGAAAACAGAACAATCCTCAATATCGTATCCGTTTTCGGCGCACTATTTTTTCTATCAACTCTATCAATGTCAAATCTTATCCGGCCTATAACAGAAACATTGATTTTTCTCCTTTCCGTTAAACTGGTAGAAAGAAAAACCGAAAGGGATTTTTACCAAATATTTACCCTATCCCTATTCCTTTTCACCGCCTCATCAATATTCCTTCTCAACGTAAAATTTCTATTTCTTTTTCTGGCAGAAACAGTAATTACTATCACAGGACTTATTCTTTTAACATTTCTATCGGAAAACAGAGAGATTACCCTTTCAAAAACCGACCTTTTCAAAATCTTTCAATTCGGATTATCATTCGTAACTATCTCAATACCGATAACCGTTCTATTTTTTCTAATACTACCCAGAACCCAAGCACCTCTTTTCAATTTAATGCCCAAAAGCTCCACAGGCATTACCGGCTTTTCAAATAGCGTTAACCTCGGAACAGTCAAAAATATTCAGGAAACCAACGCTATATTTATGCGAGTCAGAACGAAAAAATTGCGGGAAAATCCTTATTTTAGAAGCATCACCTTCGAAAAGTTTAAAAATAATAGATGGACCCACATAAAAACACCACCGAGTAAAATAAAGCTTAAAGGAAAACGCATTTACCAAACAGTGATACTTGAACCCTACAGAGACAAATACTTACCCCTTTTAAACGTACCACTACAAATTTCCGGTATAAAAGCCAAAAAAGAGAACAACTTCTTCGTATCCCCAAAAAGAATAACAAAGAGAGTAAAGTACTCAGGTATCTCCGTCATTACAAACAACTTTGAAGAAACCTTAAACGAAAAAGACAAAGAGATATACCTTTCGATACCTCCCCTTCCCAAAATAGAAAACTTTATAAGAAAACGATTTGGTAACATATCCAAAGAAAAATTACCGAAAGAAATTCTTCTGTTTTTAAGGAAAAACTTCAAATATTCCCTTTCCGCCCTCCCAGGCTCTTTAAAAGAATTTTTCCTTAAAAATCCCAGAGGGAATTGTGAATACTTTGCCAGCGCCGCCACTATAATTTTTAGAACTAAAAAAATTCCTGCACGGCTCGTAGCAGGTTTTTACTCGGCAGAGTTTAACCCCTACGGAAACTACTACATAGTAAGAGGAAAAAACGCCCATATATGGGTTGAATATTATATGAACGGAAAATGGCATCACTTCGAACCAACCTTTGGTATCCCCCAACAGAAAGAGAGAAAAAACAGAACAGAGGAAAACACTACAAAAAAGGAAACATCTTTCAAGGAAAAAATCCCTCTAATATTTGACACCCTCAATTACTATTTCATAAACGCCATAATAAATTACGACTTCAACACCCAAATCAAAACATTATCAAATCTTGGGAAACCATTTAGAGAAAAAAAACTTCCCTCTTTCCCCCATCTAAAAAAAATAGTATCCACCGACACATCGGTATATGTAGTATCAACTATTTTCATTTTTACAATAATGATTATTTTTGTTAAAAGCCGTAAAACTCCGGTAGAAGAATTCTACGAAGCTATGAAAAAACAAGGTTATACAAAAAAACACAACGAACCTCTTGAAACCTTCGTCAAAAGAATAAAAAATCCGGAGTTAAGAACATTAGGAAATGAATTTGCTACAATCTACCAGAGAAACTTTTACAAAGACAAAACCATCTGTTGCAAAACAGCTGAAAAATTAAGGGAAATAATTTCGAAAATAAAGAAAGGAGGGCAAGGTGGATAAGCTTCTAAAAGAGATGGACTTCAAATTTTGGGCTAACGGCGAAAGCAAAATACCTGCTGAAAAATTTTTAAACCTTTGGAAGGAAGGAAAAGCAATATTAGTGGATGTAAGAGATGAAAAAGAAACATCTTTTATATCTCTTGATAAATTTGGGATAAATATTCCGATACACCAACTACCGGACAGATTAAACGAGCTTACCGAAGAAAAACTTCTTTGTCTGTTCTGTGCCGGGAAATTAAAAGCCGCAATGGCATACATCTATTTAAGAAATAAAGGAATTAGCAACGTAAAAATTCTTGCATCTACTCTTGAAGAACTTGTAAGCTTCATAAAACCCGGAAAAATTAAAAAAATGGGACTTGAGTAAGGGAAGTTTCCCTTACTCCTCCATTAAACCATAAAGAAGCTTTATCTCCTTCGGCCAAAGTATTGGCTCTATAGTTTCAAGTACCATCGGAACGTTACTAAACCGCTCATCATTCATTAAAAAGCTAAAAGAATCTATTCCAAGATTCCCTTTCCCTATCGAATGATGTCTATCTACACGACTTCCCAATTTAGACTTGGCATCGTTAAGATGAACACCTTTAAGATATTTAAACCCAATAATTTCCTCAAATTCTCTCATTGTCTTTTCGTAAGCTTCCCTTGTACGGATATCATAACCGGCTGCGAACAGGTGACATGTATCAAGACAAACACCCACACGGGATTTATCCTCAACCTTATCAATTATGTAAGCAAGATGCTCAAACCGATACCCAACGTTACTTCCCTGGCCTGCAGTATTTTCTATAACAAGAGTAACCCCTTCGGTTATCTCAAGTATTCTATTCAAAGACTCCCCGACGATTGCAAGACACTCGTCCTCGGAAACAAGCCGAAGATGACTACCCGGATGAAAATTAAGATATTTTAATCCAAGCAACTCGCACCTCTGAACCTCATCGAGAAACGCATCAAAAGATTTCTTTCTCTTTTCCTTATCCGGATGACCGAGGTTTATAAGATAGCTATCATGAGGAAGTATATGCTCGGTAGAAATTCCAGATTCTTCAAGGTTAATATGGAACTTTTCAATCTCTCCGGAATGAATAGGCTTCGCAGACCATCTTCTCTGATTTTTTGTAAAAAGGGCAAAAGCCTTTGCTCCTATATTTTTTGCATTTAAAGGAGCGTTTGAGACTCCCCCGGCAGCACTAACATGAGCTCCTATAAATTTCATTTAAATCTCCGTTTTATGATAAATTTTCCTATAAACAAAAAAAGTTGAAACAACCAGCAGATAAAGCAACATTATACTAACAAGTTCCTGCAAATTATGCGAAGCAAGATATACCATTATAGTAACAACAGTAATCGTCATAAGAATAAGCCCTAAAAATGCTATATCAAGGCGAGCGCCCGTTTTTCCTTTAAGTTTTATATTTGCTATGGAAACACCTATAGAAACCAGTAAGAAAGTCATACTTGAAAATTCCGCAATAATATTTAAAGTACCGGCTGCAGTAAAAAAAATCGCAAAAACAGTCATAACGGCAAGAGCCAAATAGGGGACATCCACTCTATCCCTTTTTGCAAGAACAGAAGGCATTATCTTTTCCTCGGCCATCTCTGCCATCATCCTTGAAGCACCAAAAAGAGTAGAATTCACAGCTGAACTTGTTGCCATAAGAGCAGCAAGCGATATTAAAACCTTTCCAAGTTCTCCAAGCACAGGTTGCGCCACAGCAGCAAGGGCATACTCCTTCGCATCGACAAGCTGAGTATAAGGAAGAGCACCCACAGCCACAACAGCAAGAATAAGATAGATAAATCCTGTTATCAAAATTGAGCCGTATATACCTTTCGGTATATTTTTTTCCGGATTTTCCGTTTCCCTAACAGCATTTGTAATAAGCTGAAAACCTTCATAAGCAACGAAAATCACTGCCGCTCCAAGAAACACGGGAGAAACTCCTTTATTAAGAAGCGGAACAAATCTACTCGCATCAACATTTAAAAGCCCTATAACAGCAAAACCTGTAAGAATAGCTATCTTTGTATAAACAATAATATCCTCTGTCACCCCTGAGCTTCTTACACCTCTAAGGTTTATAAAAAAGAAAAACAGCAGCATTCCTATCGAAAAAACTACTCTTAAAATGGTCGAATCGGGAAGCCCAAAAAGATCGGCACCGTAAGCACCGAAGGTAAAAGCATAAAGAGCAAGAGTTCCTATATAACCGACAATCACAACCCAACCTTCAATATCAGCGACAAAAGACTTATTGGGAAAAGCTCTTTTTAGATAGGTATAGCTTGCACCGTCATCCCTAAAAGTAAGAGCAAGCTTTATATAATGATACCCCGCAGCAAGGGCAATAAACATATCTATTAGAAAAGACAACGGAGCTCCATTCCCTGCAAAACCGACAGCCACACCAAGGACGGAAAAGATGCCCCCTCCTATCATCCCACCTACACCCATAGCGATAAGCTCTTTAAGCCCAAGCTTTTCAGCCAATTTAGCCTTTCCTCCGTTTCTTAGTCGGACATATATGCCTGAAATCACACCAACGACAGTTAGAGGATGAAGGAGAAGGTATCAACTCGGAAAAAGTCTTCCCAAAAAACTCCCCTTCGGTCATCTCTATAACCGGAAGAAGTTTAACTTGAAAATTCATTATATCCCTCTCGGTAAAAACAAACCTTTGAACAGTTCCGTAACGAACATTGTGTATTTCAAGGACAAGTTTTTTAAACTCCGGAAACTTCGCCCCCGCAAGAAGAGCATACCACCTAAGCTGAGTCTTAACTCTGTTTGTAAACTCCCTACTTCTGTTTGTTTTATGGTCAACTATATAGAGAGTGTCTTCGATAGCAAAAATAAAATCAAGTTTTCCTCTTATAAATGCGGTTTTAGCATTGAATTCAACCGGTTGCAAATCCATATCCACACACAAATCAACTTCGGAATGGAAAAATTTTATCCTATCAATTTTACGAATCTGGCTATTAACATAATTCAGAATGTTTGGAAAAAAAGGCTTAACCTTTTCATAAGGAATATCCGGCTCAAATTCTTTAAACTTTTCAAAAAAATAGCTTAAAAGTCCATAATTTAAAGGCCTACACCGCTTAAAAACCGTTTCTATGGCATTTTCCAGAATAAAATGGACACCGCTCCCAAGAACAAAAAAATCCGCCCGCTCCGCAGGCTTCTGTTTCTCTACATAAGTCCAATAAAAGTCGTAAGCACACCTTTTAGCCTTCTGAACTTTTGAAAAAGACCAAGGACGAAGATGACAAATATCTACTTTTTTATCACTTTCCAAACCCAATTCCATACAAAAATTTCACCACCGCTATTTTTTTTCTCTATTATTTTTTATCTCAATCATTATACTCACTACTTCTTTTACCTTTTCGGGAGTCACATAGTTAAGAATCTGACCTGCATACCTCTCTTTCATATTAAGGAAAATATATGCTGCCTCCGTCATATTATCCATTGCGGAAATCTTCTGCCCCGCAAGTTCCGGGTCCATTTTCGAAAATATCGTGGCAAGTTTTTTATACCTTCCATTCCTAACAGCCTTTACCTCATCTTCAAAAGCTTTCTTCTCATCAGCAAGCTTTTTCCTCTCTTCCTCAATTTTTTTTAAAATGTCTTCTTTTCTATTTATTAAAGCATTTATCTTATCTCTCAATTCTTCCAAACGCTTTAACTCTTTTTCTATCTCTATATTCTCAGTTCCTTGAGCAAAAGCAGAAATACTAATCGGCTGAGTCAGCATCATAAGCAGCAAAACTCCTGCTAAAAACTTCATCGGCAAGTCTCCCTTCCTGAATAAGCTGAAAAATAAAATCTTCTCTTTCCTTCCTTTTTAAATACTTTTCAACGGCCTTTTTTTCAGCATTCAATTTTGAAAGTTTCTCCTTCTGCTCCTCAATCTTTCCATTTAAAATATCCATATTAGACTTTAAGTCTTTCAATCTTTTCAAAAGCAAATTCCCGTAACCGGAAAAAAACGCAATATCAGCCACATAAACAGTTTCATCCAAATAGCCATTGATTTTCGAATATTCAACTTCCAGCCTGCTTATATCATTATAAAGACTTTCAAACTCTTCTCTTAATAATCTCAGCGAATACTCCTCTCTTTTTATCAGCAAATTTCTCTGTTTAAGAAACACTAAAAGCCCTTTTTTCATTCCCTATTTCTCACATAAAGTTCTGCAAGCTTTCTCTGCTCCTTCTTTATAAACTTGTATATAAATTGCTGATCGGATTCTTTCAAATCTTTAAACTCCACACCTATACACAACACCTTATCTCTTAAGTCCTCATTCACGATAATCCCATTTAAAGAAAAGGGCCTTCCATCAAGGAAAAATTCAAGTTTCACTTCTGAAAGAACGGAGATTTCAGGTCGTGTACCGCTGTAAGGAAAGAAAACCTTAGCACCACCTATGCTTATATCTCTTAATCTTCCCTCATGCCACTTCCATCTGCTCTCACTCAAAACACCGACTTTGCAAAGAATATCAACTTCCACCCTGGCATAATTTCTTCTTTGATATCTTGTCAAATTAAAAGTGTGTGGAAGCTTTATAATCAAGCGACCTTTCTCTTCATAAACATCAAGAACGGACACTTTAAATTTATAGATAGCATCTCCTCTCCTTAAAAAAGTCAGAACAACTTCTTCTCCTATAGAAACTCTATTCTTTGGAAATGGATCGGCAAAGGCCCAGTACATATACTTTTCATCTTTATCAAAAAGAACAATTTCAGCAGAATAACCTTCTTTTATCTCAACTTTTGCCGGTTGAAAAAGCTCAATATCCTTAGTCGTTACAATAGGAGAAAAATATGGGACAACATCAAATCCAAGTTTCTCCCGTATTTCAGCAACAAGAACTTCATCAGGAGATGAAACTTCATCCAGATAAAGGTCAATAACCTTTTCAAAAGCAGCTTTAAATTCAAGGGCAAGGAATGGGTCTCTTCCCTCTTTTAAGGAGTAATTCCACAAAATCTCCGCTTCCTCTTCCGTTAAACCACGCTCAATAGCCTCTTTCAGGAAAGAAAATTTATACCTTTTCTTTTGATAAAGGCCTCTTATCAAAGCTACAACCAAAATGAAAATGGCAGCTATTAAAATCAAGGAGAAGAAAAGAACAATATAGGATGTTGAAGCAACCGGAAATTTTAAATACTCAATATATCGCATCTTTCTCCCTTCAAACTGTAGATTAAGTTGCCCCTTATTGTATCAAAATAAAGCCAAAGCTTCTCATCAACTTTAAGTCCTTGAAAATGTTAAAATAATGTAAAAATAAGGAGAGAAACTATGGAAAGCAGTAAAAAAAAGTTGATTCAAGAAATCTTCTTATGCAACAACCGTTTTGTAGAAGAAAAAACCGAGGAGTTTTTCAAAGACCATGCCCTCTCCCAAAATCCACAAATTACACTTATAACCTGCTCTGACTCCAGGGTACAGACAGAAATCTTTACAAAAGAAGCAGTAAACAAAATCTTTGTAATAAGAAACATAGGAAATCAGATAGAAAACAACCTCGGCTCTGTTGATTTTGGAGTGCTAAACTTAAAAACGCCTGTGTTGCTTATACTAGGTCATACAGATTGCGGAGCCATTAAAACATTCTTGTCCGGTTACAAAAATGAAAAACAAAGTATAAGATACGAGCTCGACCACCTTCAGATACCTTTAAAAAATATAAGCAAGAATGATAACGTACTAAAAGCAATTGAAGAAAATGTAAATTGGCAGGTAGAAATCGCTGTGAAACGATATCAAACTTCTATAGAAAAAAAAGAGCTTACTGTTATCGGAGGAATCTACGATTTCAGCAATAAGTATAATAAAGGATTTGGAAGAATAATAGTTATAAATATTAACGGAAAAAGGGAGCTTGGAAATATCAATAAGATACAAGAACTAAAAGGATTACCGGAAGAAATTCTTGAAAAAATAACGGTCTAAAGGAAAGGGCAATTCCTTTCCTTTAAAGAAAATATTCTTTTAGAAATTTCATACAATTCAATGCGATTTTCAAAGAGGAAATCTTTTCTCCAACCGGACAAAAAAACTCGGAAAAGTTTTTATTCAGAAATGAATTTAGCAAACATAACAGATAAAATAGATTCTCTTATAATTTTTTCATGAAATTACTTCAAAAGACTTTAAATAGAAGAAATAAAAAAGCCTGGCACCACCCTACTTTCCCACCCCGTCTCCAGGGCAGTATCATCGGCGCTGGCGGGCTTAACTTCCGTGTTCGGAATGAGAACGGGTGTTTCCCCGCCGCTATGGG
>Ga0256840_1003728_pt1 | contig 12037 bp, 11 predicted proteins | sample 355202metaG_FD_185969 | JGI IMG/M metagenome (GOLD analysis project Ga0256840, IMG submission 185969) | Hydrothermal vent microbial communities from Mid Atlantic Ridge, Atlantic Ocean - 355-202 | ecosystem: Environmental > Aquatic > Marine > Hydrothermal vents | place: Atlantic Ocean: Mid...
CGGATGAAGTTTTTTTGCCAGCGTTTAGGAAAGGATTGTCAGACCCTAAATGCACCTGATAATTGCGGAACGATGCGTTCGGTCGACTGCGGGGGTTGCGCACAAGGTACCGCCTGTGAAAATAACGTTTGCAACAGCGATCGGGACAATGACGGCGTGCTCGATGGGCCGGATAATTGCGCCGATGTATCGAATACGAACCAAGCAGACTCTGATAATGACGGGATAGGAAATGCTTGCGATAACTGCATCGACGATGCGAATATCAATCAGAGCGATATCGACGGAGATAGGGTCGGCGATGCCTGCGATAACTGCGCGACAAATGCCAATTCCAACCAGGCCGATCGAGATTCGGACGGCATTGGAGATCTCTGCGACAATTGCCAACGCACGTCCAACGCGAGTCAACTTGATGGCGATAACGACGGTATCGGCGACGCCTGCGATAATTGTTCTAACCTTCCAAACATGTTTCAAGCCGATTCAGACAACGATAACGTCGGCAACCTTTGCGACAATTGCTCTTCTACTTCCAATAGTTCCCAGACCGACGCCGACAACGATGGCGTTGGAAACGCTTGCGATAATTGCCCCACTGTCACTAATAGCAATCAGGCCGATTCCGATAATGACGGCGTAGGAAATGCGTGTGATAACTGCCAAAGCAGTGCAAACGCTAACCAAGCCAATAGCGACAATGACAATTTTGGTGACCTGTGTGATAACTGCCCAACACTTTCCAACAACAATCAAAACGATAACGACAATGACGGTATCGGCGACACTTGTGATAACTGTCCTTCAAACTCGAATTCAAACCAAGCCGACAGCGACAATGACGGAGTTGGAAATACGTGCGACAATTGCAGCGCAAATTCAAATCCAAATCAGAGCGATGGCGATAACGATGGAATTGGAAACGCTTGCGACAATTGCCAGAGTATTTCTAACGCCAACCAGGCGGATTCGGACAACGATGGAGACGGAAATGTTTGCGATAATTGTCCCAATCAAGCGAACTCAAATCAAGCCGATAGCGATAACGATGGGATCGGAAATGTGTGCGATAATTGTCCCTCAACATCAAATGCAAACCAGTTGGATACTGACAGCGACGGCGTCGGTAATATTTGTGATAACTGCCCCTTCGTGTCGAACGCGAACCAAGCCGATGATGACAATGATGGTATCGGAAACGTTTGCGATCCCGGCTCGTGTTTATGCGGTAGTAACGGCTGCGGTTCTTGCGGAGATTTTGGGTGTGGGAACGGATCAGATTGTGGCGCCAATTTCCCTGTTGGCATCTGTCAAGGAACGCAATGTGTCTTCCTTTGAATAGTATGTAGGTTTGCCTAATTTTTCTTTGCATCCGAGGGCAGGGCAAACCACCGAAGGTGCTCAAAATCATCACTGCGTCTGGGATCGATTGCGTTCTCGATTTCAACTCTACGTCCTAAAATCTCTCGGGCCTCCTCCAAATAGGTCTTTAAAACCCACTCAGGTTCAGTCGCACGTTGACAACGGTACTCCATTTTTCCGGAATCGTATTTGATATCCATCAAACTAAAAGGTGGTTTGGGAACCCCATCTTTATGTCGCCAAATACCTGTGGCGGCGCAAAAACGGTAGAGCGGGAGAAGTCTCCAACCTTGTTCTGCAATCAATGAAACGGCCTCCAATATATATTCGAATTGCGCATCTGAAATAAAATAATTGAAATTGACCCTCACCCAGCCGGGTTTGATGCCCTCGCAACCATTGAGGATTTCGCGTTCGAATTCTCTCGATTTCCCAAGATCTATTCCCAATAGTCGATGACCGTAGGGACCGGCACAGGAACATCCTCCTCTAGCCTGGATACCGAAAAGATCGTTCAAAAGCGCGACTACAAAATTATGATGTAGGTATCGCTCTTGGAATTTTACAATAAAAGAAACGATGGATAAGCGCCAAGATTCAAGATTTCCTAAAATCTGGACCTCGTCACTGGCGCTCCATCTTTGGATCGCTCGACGGACCAACGCATGTTCGCGCTGTTTAATTTTTTCATCGCCCACGGCTTCTTTTAACTGGAAGACCAAGCCCGCACGAATGGATTCAATGATAGCTGGTGTTCCGCCTTCTTCACGATGAACAATATCACTTAAATATTGATGCTCATCTTGATTTACAAAAGCGACCGTTCCACCCCCGGGTTGAGTCGGAACGCGATTGTTAACGATGTTCTTTTTTACGACCAAAATACCGGGTGTTCCAGGTCCGCCGATAAATTTATGTGGGGAAAGAAAGATAGCATCTTTGTAAGTGAGTTTACCGTCCCTCTCATCGTCGACCATATTCATTTCAATTTTTACATAGGGTCCAGCCGCCGCAAAATCCCAAAACGAGAGGGCTCCGTATTTATGTAAACATGCTGCGACCGCACGTGTGTCCGATCCTATACCGGTCACATTTGACGCAGCTGAAAAGCTACCGATTTTTAAGGGGCGATCTTTGTACTTTTTAAGTTCCTTTTCCAATTGGTCACAGTCGATTTTCCCGTTCTCATCTTCCTCGATTTCAATCACGTCCGCAATCGATTCTCGCCAGGGGAGTTCATTGGAATGGTGTTCATAAGGGCCGATGAAAACCACTGGACGTTCCTCTAAAGGGATTTGTTTTGAGAACCCATATTTATCATCCAAGTTCCGAGGAATGCGGATGTTAAGAATATCAATGAGTTTATTCACCGCAGCAGTCGCCCCGGACCCACAAAATAACACCACATCTTCATCGCTGGCTCCCACGGCTCGCGCGATGATTTCCCTCGCGTCGTCACGCAAACGGGTCGTTTGTAAACCCGTACCCGAGGTTTCAGTGTGGGTGTTTGCGTAAAGGGGAAGGACTTCATTTCGAATAAAATCCTCTATAAAACGCAGGCTTTTTCCCGACGCTGTATAGTCGGCATAGATGATTCGTCGAGGACCGAATGGGCATGCAATGACACGATCTTCTCCTATGATTGAAGAACGAATATTTTCTATCAGACGGTCTCTATGGTCCATGTAAAACTCCTTTACCTTTTGGCGAGCATAACACATCGTCTCTTCGGGATGAGATCTTTTCGTAGAAATTTAGTTCATCGAGAACTTTAACTCGCCGTCATTTCGTGTAATCGTGGGGCAACCTGGAGGCGCCTTGAAATTCTTTAAAATATTACTTTTATCAACGTTTCTTTTTCCCTTAAGTTGCCGTTCGATCGCCCCTGAACAGCACGAAAAAGGGATTCTCAAAGTCGAAGAGAGACCCCGGCCTCCCGTAGAATCCAAGCTCAATGTAGCAACCCAGACCAGAGACGCGCGACCCATACCCATCTTGCGCGGGGAAAAGGCCGACATATTTCCGCCATCTTGGCGCCAGGAAGCGATTGATATCCAAGGCAAAGCTCCCTCAGAAAAGGAATTTAAAGCAGCGTATTCGATCGTAACGAAAGCATTACAGAAATATCCTCTCGCGATTCTAGAAGAAAACCTTAAGCGAGTTTACATTTTAAGTGAGCTGGAATTTTTTGGAGCTAAAGCCGGTGGAACCAATTCTTTGGAGGTCCTCTATTTGACCAAGAGAAGTATCCAAGAGGGGTACACAGCGGAATGGGTGGAGTCGGCATTTCATCACGAATTTTCGAGCATTCTTTTGAGAAATTTCGGTAATGAGATAAAATTAGAATGGCCCAAAAACCTCGATAAATCCTTCTCCTATGGTACCGGGGGGGTGAACGCGATTCATGCGAATAAGGCTAGCAAAGTGTGGGATGATAAACTCAACGCGCGCGGTTTTTTACACCAATACGCAACCTCGTCGATGGAAGAGGATTTTAATTCCTTTTTGGATTTTCTTTTTTCTGGAGATCCTAAGTTTTGGAGACGTGTTGAACGTTATCCAAAACTAAAAGCCAAATGCGATCTCGTGATCGAATTCTACTACCAACTCAATCCCATGTTTACACGTGACTACTTTATGTCCTTCTAGTTTCCATTCAAAGAAAGAACGAAGGTATAGCGTTATGACAAAACTTAGTTTCATTTCCGATACCCATAGTTTTCACCGCGATATTATCGTGCCTCCGACCGACGTACTTATTCATTGCGGTGACTTCATGTCTGGCGGGTATGAGGGGGCAGAACTTTTAGATTTTGTTCATTGGATGAAAGAATAACCCGCGAAGCATCGTATTCTGGTCGCCGGAAATCATGACAGAATGTTAGAGGGCCGCAGTTTTGCGGAAAACCAGGCCTACTGTAAAAGTAATACAATATACTATTTACATGATTCTGCGATCCAACTTGAGGGAATTCGATTCTGGGGTTCTCCTATACGCCCGTTTTTTTTGATTGGTCCTTTACACTTCCGCGAGGTCCGGAATTACGACGCCATTGGGAACTCATTCCCAAGGATACCGATGTTTTGATTACCCATGGGCCACCCTATATGATTCTAGACTCCTGTTCGCAGACTAACGTCGGTTGCAAAGACCTAGCCGAGATCGTTACTAGAGTTCGTCCTAAGATCCACGCCTTTGGGCATATCTAGGAGTGCCCCGGTTCGGAAATTTCCGAACACACACTATTCATAAACGCTTCTGACCACGAAAAGGTCTTCGAAGTTGATTACGAAAGCGTCGTTAATGAAGTAACTTAATTTACAATCTAACTCAAAATTGTGACGGTGGTTCTGAATCCCTAGGTTGAGTGCCCGCTAACTTTGGACCGGGCGGAAATTGTCGAAACGTGTGTACTCCCCGAAAAAACGTAAGTCCACAACGCCTGTGGGACCGTTGCGATGTTTACCAATAATGAGTTCGGCCAACCCTTTGTTTTCGACGTTATCTGGATTGTACACTTCATCGCGATATACAAAGCAAATGATATCGGCATCTTGCTCAATGGCGCCCGACTCACGAAGATCCGATATCATAGGGCGTTTGTCGGCGCGACTTTCTACACCACGGTTGAGCTGGGCTAATGCGATCACGGGAACGTTGAGCTCTTTTGCGACCGCCTTTAGATTTCTAGAAATTTCCGAAATTTCCTGCTCACGACTTCCGCTTTTAATTGACGCCGAACTGCCGCGCATGAGCTGAAGGTAATCGATAAAAACGATTCCGATATCGTGTTCTGATTTTAGACGCCGACATTTCGAACGAAATTCCATGATGGGGAGCGAGGGCGTGTCATCCAAAAAGATCGACGATTTACTCAATTGTCCCGCTGCCTTGATAAGCCTTGCCCACTCTTGTTCGCTCAAATTTCCGCGACGAAGTTTGGATTGATCAATCCGGGCAATGGAGCACAACATACGAACCGCCAATTGAGCGTTTGACATTTCTAGGGAGAAAAACGCCGCAGGGACGCCACGCTCGACGGCCGAATGTGTGAGCATATTTAACGCTAAACTGGTTTTTCCCATCGCCGGACGTGCCGCAATAATAATAAGATCGGAGGGTTGCCAACCCGCCGTTTTTTCATCCATGTCAACAAAACCAGAGGGAATGCCTGTGATGTGTTCGGTCTTCTGGTAGAGATTTTCGATTTGCGTGAAGGCCTCTTTTACGACTTCTTTGATCGTCGCATAATCGCGTTTAACACCCCGTTGGGTAATTTCAAAAAGCGATCGTTCGGCCTCGTCCATGAACGCTTCAACGTCCGGGACATCATCATAGCACTGATGCATCAGCGTATCGGCGGTGGCAATAAAATCACGCAAGGAAGATTTTCGCCGTACGATATTTGCGTAGTGGGCCACATTTGCCGCCGAGGGTACCTCAGTCGAAAGTGCGTTCAGATACCCAGGTCCACCAACGTCATTTAACTTGTCTTCGGCCAGCAGTTGATCACCAATCGTGATCACGTCCAAAGCTTCTCCACGTGCCGCAATATCGAGTATGGCGCGGTAAATGAGCCTGTGACTTTCTCGGTAGAAATCAGTCGGTCGAATCATCGACGCCGTCTCATCTAAAACACGGTTATCCAATAAGATGGATCCCAAAAGCGACTTTTCGGCGTCGGTATTATGAGGCATTGTTTTGGCGCCAGATGGCGGCGCATTTTGATAATTTCTAGGATCGTCTGACATATTTACCTGTTTTACGGTCGGGTCATCCCCTTTAACACACACTATTCCCTTTGTCAGTTTTGCGTCCTGGTAAAAGTATAGTTGAACTATTTCTTTTAAAATCATTAAGACTCGGTTAGAACCTCATTCTTATCTAAAAAAGGAAGGTACAATGAGCCTCAGAATATCAATTAAAATTCTTCTCGTTTCGGCACTATTTTCAGTGGCTTGGGGCTGTTCAGATGTAAACGAAAAGAACAACGTTACGAATAATGGCGACGTGAATAATGGACAGACCAATAATGGAAACTCCAATAACGGATCCACAAATAACGGCTCAAGTAACAATGGTCAGACCACTGGGCAAAGTAATAATGGAACCACTGGTGGGTCCAATAATGGAACCATCGTAAGCATAGGTCTTTCAGATCCCACTGAAGTTTTCGACTTTGAGCTAGATGTGCCTTTTGCAATTCCGTTGGATTTAGGGCCCGAATCCGAATTCTGGCGTCGGCCTTTGGGCGAGGACTGCCCCGCTACGAGTTTAACGCCCGTGAACAAAGCAGCCGTACCTGGCGTTGCGATTGCGTATAGAAATGCGAGTGCAGATACCATCAGCGTGACCATCGAAATGATTTCCGAAGTTGGAGATTCCGGTGAAGCCGCCTTAGATGATCCTTTTATTGTAGTCTATTCAGGAGACAAAATCCCTACAGATTTGACGCAATGTTTGGCCGCCAACGACACTATTTTTGAAGCCTTCGACACAATGGATGCAGAGCTGGAAATCCTTGTCGAAGCCGGCGAGGTAATTACCATTGTCGGTACGACCTTCACCTACGCTGTGGCTCAAGATGTGGGTGTGGGTCACGCGCTACTTATTGCAACACCAACGGCGCTTTAATTTCCAAAACGCTCTTGGAGATTTTCTCCGAAAGGTAGAATAGTAAATCTAGATACGATAAGGCCGCCCCGATAGACGGCCCCTTCAAGTCCCTTTTCCAATCGATTGAGTTTTAGAACCCAAGGTTGTTCCCTCACCTTAACGCGAACTTCAGACAGGTTGGCGCTATTTCTAAATACCGAAATCTGTGGTGAGGAGCCGTAGCGATACACCATCTTATTTTCGTCCACACTTACTTTGGATTGTTTGCCGAGGGGCCCGAAAATGGATTCCACATCTGCGAAAACAGTTGAACTTGCCAGGGCGATCCAGATCAATTGAAGGTGTGTTTTTTGGCTTGGTGTGTTTGAAACTGTGAGTTTCTTGTGGGGCGTCTTAACATGGGGTAGGGCGAAGGCTCCGTTGAAAAGGCGGACTGTGCCTCGGTAGCGTTCAATCTGTTTTCCGAACACCGAGATCTTCACTTTGAAGGATTTCGCCGAACGCACTTTAAGTAATCGTTTGGCGGCGAATTTAGCATCGGGAAGTCGGGCGTGGGCCCTTAGCGGAACGAGCAAGACGATAGAAAATATTACCAGTCCGATCGCCCCTAATGCATGTTTAGAATTGTAGCCGAATTTACTTAAAATCATTTTCGTCAAGCGACTTAATGTATTTCCAAAGTTTTTCGCTCAAGTCGGGACGGCGTAAGGCATAATCGATATTGGCCGTAATATAGCCGAATCGGTCGCCGGTATCATGGCGCCGACCGGTAAACTTATATCCTATTAACGCACGCTCGCGAGCCAAACGTTGTAGTGCATCGGTGAGTTGAATTTCACCGCCAGCGCCAACTTCGGTTTCTTCCAAATATTGAAAAATAATAGGCGGAAGAATGTATCGTCCAATGATGGCCAAATTAGAGGGCGCTTCCTCGGGGGCTGGTTTTTCCACCATAACGCGAACGCGAACAAGGTCCTCTTCCCAGGCTTCTCCATCGATGATTCCATATCGGGAGACCTCCTCGTTACTGACTTCCAAGACCGACACAACGCCTTCACCATATTTATTGTAAACGTCGATAAGTTGTTTGGCGCATGGAGGGTCGGCCGAGATAATATCGTCGGGCAGAACAACCAAGAAAGGCTCGTCGCCGATCACATCTTTGGCTTGTAAAATAGCGTGGCCCAAACCGAGCGGTTTCTTTTGTCGTACGGTGACCGTTCGAATGAGATTACTCGCTTTCTTGACCGCCTCTAATTCTCTGGATTTGCCACGGCCAGCTAAAATGCTTTCTAACTCGTAACTATAATCGAAGTGGTCCTCGATAGCGCCTTTGCCACGTCCGGTGATGAATATCACTTCCTCGATTCCGGACGCCATGCATTCTTCGACGATAACCTGGATTGCCGGAACATCGACGATGGGAAGAAGTTCCTTGGGTACAGATTTGGTGACAGGTAATAAACGCGTACCCAGACCGGCAACGGGGATAACTGCTTTACGAATGTGTTTGGACAAAGTGGCTCCAAGAAAAAAATAGTCTCATAGAAGTAGACTATATTGACGCGATTAGGCAAGTCTTGATTGGTCTTGGGTCCGATTAAAACCGACGCCTAGTGTGATTATTTTCATGGGATTCAAAAATTCTTTAAATTTCTCGTTCCCATGTTTCGCGTGGGAATGCATACCTAGGCCAAGGATAGAACTCCAAAAATAATACCTCCCACCGCATGGAGAACTCCTCAAAGCGTTGGAATAGAAAGTTCAACTTTGATACCTCTTGCGCTTTGGTAGAGATACCAATTAGAAGACGGAGTCGAGAAAGAGGACCTGTGATGATCGATGTAAAATGTTTTGCCATTGTCGCCGAAATTATCGGAAAAGATAGTTTCGAGTTAGACCTTGAAGTCTTGGAAAGCCCAACCATCGCATCGCTCTGGACCTATCTGGAACGCGTTTATCCAGCTTTAGAAGGGAAAAAAAAATACATACGCTTTTCAAAAAACCTCTCCTTTGTTCCCCTCGATGAATGCCTTCACAAAGGCGACGAAATCGGAATCATTCCACCCGTAGCAGGAGGATAATATGTTTCGAGTAAGTAAAGAAAAGATCGATACAGCCGCACTTCGCGCGATGGTTTCACGCGATGAGGCGGGAGCCATTGTTATTTTTGAAGGTGTGGTTCGCAACCATAGCGGCGACCTAGAGGTCTCCTTTCTTGAGTACGAAGCGTACGAGGAAATGGCCCTTAAAAAACTAAAAGAGGTCGCCATCGAGATTGTCGATGGACGCGATATTCATGTGGCCATACATCATCGTTTTGGCCGTCTTGAGATTGGCGATATTGCCGTCACTATTGCTGTCTCATCCCCTCATAGAAAAGACGCCTTTCACGCCTGTTCTGGCATCATCGATCGCCTCAAAGAAGAGGTTCCAATTTGGAAAAAGGAAGTCGGCGTAGACGGAAGCGAATGGATCGGCTGGGGTCCCTAAATTTTAACATTAGAATAAACTGGAGGTTATGATGGAAGAGAAAAACGAAGACGAAAATAGAAAAGAAGCCTTTGAAAAAGCCAAGGATATGGTCGGCGAAGATCCAATGGGCGCCTTTCAAGAAATCCGACATATGTTGGCCTTCCCCGCTCAGATCCCCGTCGAGGATTGGAGCGATAGCTGGGATTTGTTTTCGGTGATTGCCGAAAAAATTGTTGGTGCCCAATGTGCGCAATTGGCACAAAGTGTGGCCTTTGGGTACGCCAATTCTAAAGCCCTTTATGACTTCGGATACGAGCTCGTAGAAATCGGGTTGCCGCGTATTGCGGTAACCATTTTGAACCGTGCTGACGCACAAGAACCCGGAAATCTGCACATTATTTCCGAACTTTCTGCCGCATTAGATCGCTCTGGATTTAATTTCGAAATTGTAAGACTTTTTACTAAATATGAAACCTTGTTGGCCGAGAACTTTTTCTTTCGATACATGAATGCTTTCGCTGGGATTATGACCCAAGACGCCTCTTACGTCGAAGAATGCCTCAAGAAATATCCGCTGGCTCCAGATGGAGAACAAGAGATTTTCATGGCCGATCGTATTGACGATTTTATGAATAAATGGAACACCCTAGGAACGCTTGACGAACACGACCTACGCGCCTGGCAATTCGTCACGAGCTCGTCCATTCTATTGCATATCTCGCCTTATGGTTTTGATGAAGGCATGCACGGTCGTTACGCCTTTACCCAAGATTCAGATTCTACGTGTTTGGAAGGCCTTAAGAAATTGCAGAGCCTTCTTTTGCTCCTCAAGATCTCGCCGCCGAAAATCTTAGCTCCGCGCGAAAGAGGCGCAGAAATTCTAGGCCGAGCCGCTGCTTCTCTTTTCAATCTTCCCTTCGCTTTTTTTGAAGACGATGCCGACGCGGCAGGTCTTGTGATAACCTACGATCTGGGTCTTCTTTCAGACAATATTTTGGAGCAATTATCGTTTAAGAAACCTGGACAAGTATTGTTCACACACGCCGTGAATTGGGTTGAACCACCTTATTTTTCACCCGATTTTCATACCTTCCAATACCAGATCAATAACGCGCCTTGGGATGCGAAAATGCATTTTGAGGAAGACGGCGAGAGTTCTCAAACGCCACCCGACGAATCTTCAGCCGAAGAGATTGCCGAGCGCATTCTCAACGCCAAGATCGACGAAGAGATGTGTATCGAGGACGAGAATGAAGTTGTAAAGTTTACCAAAAACCTCATCAACTTAGGGTTGGTTCCTACCGCTTTATTAGAAGAGGGACAACGTCCACGCTTTTGGGATTCCTCGCCAGTGACAAGTAATCGCTTTCTCTAACTTTCTTCCCGTAGGGCGTAGCATTCATTGTGCTTGATGTGTTTCAAGATGGTGCGTGGAACGCACACTAGGTTTGGGAAACCACAGCTCCATGGGCGCGGGATTAGTTTTAGGCGATAAAGTGTTTCAAACTATTCGCGAAAATAAGCGGCGTATCTTCGGCCGGCGAATGTCCGGATTCGTCAATGATTTGCAGCTCCGCTCTTAGGGCATTTTTTATTTTAGTTGCAAATTTTACAGAAATAATACGATCTTGTCGGCCCCAAAGGATTTTTGTTTTTGATTCGAGAGGATCGAGGATTTTATCGATGCAGGCAGCGTCGAGAAGGTCCGAACCGAGGCGTACCATATAACGCAGACGTTCGGTTTCCTTAAAAGGTTGGACGTAACGATCGACCTCAGCATTGGTCATCCGTTTCCCTTGCCATTGTAAACCTTCAAACAATCTAAAAACGGGCCGACTGGCGATCGCTTTTGCGAATCGAATGGGAAGTTTTTTGGCGATGATATCCTCGGTTTTTCCAGATGGAATATGCAAGCCAGGGTCGACCAACATGACGCGCTTAAAAGTGTGATGGCGTGCAACCTCATAAACCAGCGACGCGCCGAAGGAATGGCCGACGATATGATCGGGTTTTAAATTTTCAACGACCCGCGTAAGCCAGACGACGTTGTCGACCATCGTTGTCGTGATCGATTTGTTTCGAAAGGATTCATCAAAGCCGTGTCCTGGCAGATCGATCATTATCAGGTGGTAGTCCTCGGCTAGGAGGTCGATGACGCGCGAAAACATGAGACCGTGAGACATGTAGCCGTGTACAAAAAGAATGCTCTCTTTCGTTGGATCGCCAGCTTCAAAATAGTGAATCGGGCCACGGTAGGGATCAAGGGATTGAAAGGTTGAATGTACGGTTGTTGAGAAGGTCAATGGCATCCAAAAACAAAAAACTAATATTATGGGTATTCTAAAAGGTAAAAGAAGACTCGGCAACCTGTAGCGGCCATTTTTTGGCAATTTTTTCTCGCTCTTCTTCTCCAAAAGGGTCTAGTGTGTGATCAAAAACGGTGGGATTCTAGTATGACCATTCATTGCGTCCTTGTGGTATTCGAGGGGATTTTTGTTCGGAAGAGAAACTCCCTCTCCCTCTGGGAGAGGGCTGGGGTGAGGGCGATCAAACAAGCAAGTGGTTCAATAAGTTCAACAACTT
>Ga0256840_1003729_pt1 | contig 12033 bp, 12 predicted proteins | sample 355202metaG_FD_185969 | JGI IMG/M metagenome (GOLD analysis project Ga0256840, IMG submission 185969) | Hydrothermal vent microbial communities from Mid Atlantic Ridge, Atlantic Ocean - 355-202 | ecosystem: Environmental > Aquatic > Marine > Hydrothermal vents | place: Atlantic Ocean: Mid...
ATCTGTCTATATAGTCTGAATACAAACAGCCAAATGCGTACAAACTGACAAACTCTTCATCTTTTTTATATCTTTGAAAATTATTAAAACCTATGGTGCAGACCTCTTCATATTTTTTATTTTGATACAAAGTAAATAAATTTTGTTTTATATTATAGGCATAAAGGTTACATGTAACTATAATTAGCAGTAGTAGTTTCATTTGAATTTTCCTGATTTGATTTCATTTAAAAGAATTTCGGCATTACTGGAGTGTGAAACTTTTATATATTCCTGAAGTGTATGGATTGCTTTGTTTTTTTGGTGAAGCTGCATAAGAGATTTCGCAAAAACAATCCAGCTGGCTTCAATGTTTGAATTGATTTGATTTGTAATAAGTGCATAATTATATGCCTGTTTATAATTTCCAAGTTCATAATATTTTTTTGCAACAAAAAGACTCAAAGCAGGGTTCCTGCTCTTTTTAAAACGCTTGATAATTTCATAAATATCATTTTGGGTCTCTTTTCTTTGGATAGTGATATTGATTTTTTTCTCTTTTTTTATTGCAGGTGATTCGACTGAGATGTCTTGAACGGCCTCTGTAACTTTTCTTTCTTTGAATTGCTTTTGCTTTGTTTTTTTATATCTGCATTGTGGTTGTCTCACTTCGTGTTGAATGTTTTTCATAAAATTCATTGATGGCTTGAGTGTTTGAAAAGATGTCTCTTTTGTTTTTTTTATGACAACTGTTTTAGGTTGTACTGTTACTGGTTTCGGCTGTACTGCTATTGGCTTAGGCTGTACAGCCATTGGTTCAGGTTGTATTGCTGCCGGCTTTGCTTTTACTGCTGCCGGTTTGTTTTTTGGAGGAAGCATTGGTTTTGGAACTGTTTTTTTTGCTGCCGTAGGCTTTTTTTGTGGTACAGCTTTAGTGTTGGTTGTATAAAAGTAGTAAACAGCCGGAACAATGGCAAACAAAACAATACTGACAATGACGTAAGGTAAAAATGATTTTATTTTATATCTTCTCCAGCGTTTTTCCAAATCATGAATATTAAGCATTAATAAGTCCTGTGTGTATGGCAGCCATTTCAATAAATTTGTTGGGAATATGTGTAGTGCTTAATGGGAAATGAGTGTTTTTTTCATAGGTATGATAAATGTCAAAAAGAGTATAAAGCAGTTTATTGGTATCTCTGTAGTTTCCCTGTGTAAGTTTGTAAATCTTATTTACTGTTTTTGTGTGAAACATGTTTGCTGTATCAAAACAGTTTGCTTTCATAAGTTTTTTTTGTATATAAATCTTGAGTTCTGCTTTTGAAGCGTTTTCGAGTTCAAAAGTTTCCCAGATTCTAGTTTGAAAATGTTCTTTTGCGATGAGATCTTCTTTTTCTGTTTTATGCAGAGTTATAACGAATTTAATGCATCTTGTATCTGATAAAAGTCTTATTTTTTCCATTAAAACTTCAGAATAGAGTTGGGCTTCATCAAGTAAGACAATCGGTACCTCTTCTACAGCTCTCTCTTTTACTATTTTCATAAACTGCGTTAAGTTTAAGGTGTCATTATATTGGATGTTGAAAATGTCCTGAGCGAGGACTTTATAAAATTCTGTTTCATCTAAAATAGGTGTTTCATAAAGATAGATATTGCACTCTTGTGCTAAATCATCATAAAGCTTACTCAGAAACATACTCTTTCCTGTTCCTGGTTTTCCAAAAAGAAGCACCATTTTAAGTGGTTTGGCTATTGAGTCTTTTAATGATTTGTATATAGCAGAAACTCTGTCTAGTTGTATATAGTCTTTGGCATTGACTGTATCTAAGAAAACATTTTTAGAATTTGCAAAGATACTCTCCATAGATTATTTACCTTCTTCTTTGTCATCACTTTGATTCAGCTTTATCTCTTTTTTCTTTTTTGATGCCATTTCAAGTGTAAGTAATTCGTCACTTAGTCCTTCGTATCCTAAATCACTTAAAGAGATTGAATTTTTTTCACTATGAATAATATGAGGTTCAATAATTATAACTAATTCTTCAACAGTTTTTGTTGTCGCCTCATGTTTAAATAAATATCCAAGTATTGGTATGCTTCCTAGCAGTGGCACTTGATTTACATCTGTTGTATTTTTTGTAGTAATTAAACCACCAAGTATAATTCTGTTCCCATCTTTTACCGTTACAACTGAAGAGAGTTGACGACGACTTAAATCCGGCGGCATATCTCTTCCAACATTGGAAATGTTTGCCATGTCCGTTGTTGTTTCAGAAAGAGACGGATTTATCTTAAGTGTAATTGTTTTATCATCAGAAATTTCTGGTGTAATTGTCAGTAAAACACCCGCAAATACTGAGTTGATTGTGTCATTTTGGGTTGTTGCAGCTACCCCACCACCTGTTCCTTGCTGATTCGTTGATGAAATAATTTTATAAAAATATTCTGTACCCGCAGTGATTAGTGCCGGTTGGTTGTTTAAAGTAAGAACTTTCGGATTTGATATAGAGTTTACATCTCCCTGTGTTTTTAAAAACTTAATAACCTCACTTAATTGCCCACCGGCACTCATAGTAAAAAGCTGTGATGCACCCGCTCCGGTAGCTGCAGTATCTGTAATAATTCCATCGGTAGGTATTGTTGTACCTATATTGTTATAGTTCGCAGTACTTGCAGACAATTTGACATTTTGCAGAGCATAGAGCTGTTTCCAGTCTATACCTGTTGTTCTTCCTTTACTCATAGTAACGGATAATAATTGTACATCTATCAATACTTGTAGTTTTACTTTTTCCTGTAACTTTTTTAAATAATTTTCAAAGCGTTTGAGTTGTTTATCTGTAGCTGTTACGGTAATAAGCCCTGCGTTTTTGTTTATAATTGGCGCAGGTGCTTTATAAATATCATGTGGACGATTTAAAATACTTCGAAATTCAGTATCAAGCTGTTCCCAAAATTTGACTTCATCTGTACTTTCAATTTTTATACCAGAATCCGATGGAGTATTTCCGCCACCTGAACTACTACTTTGTGCTGTATTTGATGTAGCGTTAGATCCTCCTCCCTGTTGTTGTGTATTTGAGGAAGAACTTAGTGTAACATCTGTGCTGCCTGAACTTTTTCTTTGGGAAAGTATATAATCAATATTGAATACTTTTGTTCTAATATAAGATATCTTCAAGAGGTTGTTTTCAAGTGTATAGGAAAGATTATGCTGTGTCAATATAATATCTAACACTTCATCAATCGTTAAGTTCTTTAAGTTTGTTTTATTCAGTTTTGTTTTTAGGAATTTCTCAGCATTAGGGTCTGTTACTATAATACTAAAACCACATTCATCACTCAACTGTTCTACAAAGTCAATGATCTTTGTATTTTTGGCAGAACTGATACTGAAAAGTTCATAAGAACAATCTGCAAAGCTACTTGTTGAAAGCATCGCGGTCATTATTGTCGCGTAAACCGATGTTTTTATAAATTTCATTTGAGATCCCTACTTATTATAGATTTTAATTTTTTTACTTTTACTTTTTGTTGAAAGCAGAAGTTTTTTATTTTTTCGAACTAATAGAACAGAATTTCTACCAACTTTAGCCAGTTTATAACCATAAATATATTTACCCTGTTTATACCATTTTCCATTAATCATTGCTGATTTGTTTAAGATGGCATCAAGCCTGAAATGCACAGTTCTGCGTTGTGTGACTTTTTTGTAATTTGCATACGCAGAAGATACTGTTTTTTTGGTTGTTTTATTTTTTTTGGAATCATTTTTTTTGTGTAAAAAAATAAAAGGATCTTTTATTCTTGAAATCTCTTTTTCAGAAATTCCGATTCTTGGTGGCTTAATTGCTTCAATCTGTTCATCAACCCATGCCAGATTGTTGGAAAAAAGTTGCGAAGTCAGAAGGAGCATTAAAATCAAGTAGAATTTTTTCATTAGTATGTAATCCCCCATACAGATATATTTAAATCAGAAATCAACGCTTGATCAGCTTTTATATCAAAGTTGTGTATGTCAACGACCAGTTCACTCTGCTCTAATGAATTGATAAACTTCAAGGTGTTTTTGTAGTTCGCAGTTGATTCAATTGTAATATCAAGTATATGACCAAAAGAACTCTCATTTTTTGCATATTTATTTGTCAGGGTAAGCAGTTTGACATTATATTTTTGTGCATTAGTTGCTATGGAATCAAGATATTCGCCCCATGCCCGTTCATCATATATTAAAGATGAAATAGTTTCAATTTTACTTTTTATATAAGAGTTTGTATCTTTTATTACAATTATTTCATTATTGATTTTCTTGATTTCTTTTTCAAGCTGTAGAATTTTCGATTCAGGATTATGCTGCAGAAATGTTTTATCGGCATTTATCTTTGTTTGAAGATTTTGTACATTGGCTCTTGTCTGTGTGAATTTGTCAAATGAACTGTCCCAGAACAGAAGGTATGCAAAGGTGAAAATGATACCGACAACCATCAGGTAAGTCATATAGATATCTTTTTGGGTTTTATTTTTAAAAGCTGTATCTATTCTGTGGAGATAGTCTTCAAGATTTATTTTCATAATATACGCACCTTTAACTCACTGAAGTATTTATTTGTTTTGACATCAAAGACAATCTCTTCAAGGGTAAATTTGTATTTTCCTTCATAAGTCTTAGTAAGATACTCAACAAGTTGTGTAATTTTTCTGTCATTATTGGCAACTAGATAAAAAGTCAGTACTTTTGTTTTATTATCTTCTGTATATTTTGCTTCTTCAATCTTTACACCATACTTGTTCAAGTTTTTAGTGAACATTGTTAAAAGCTTTGCTTTCATAGGATAATCAACTTTTACTTCATGAATTTTCATAAGAGTGTTTTTTTTCTCAGAATATTCTGTTTTTTCTTTGGCAAGCAGTTTCAATGACTTTTCTTTGTCTGCTTTTCTGTTTTTAATAGTTGCTTCTCTGGTTATTTTGATATTATGAATCTCTTTGTATTTTTGTTTGAGCAGATCTTCTTGCAGAGTCTGTGCATATGTGAGTATCCAGTATGTTATAGGGTAGGCAAACGCAAGAGCAAAGGAAACAAATATTAAAATTATCAATTTGCCGCTTTCTCGTTTGATGAATTTCGGCGGTCGTCTGTAATCAGTAAAATTACATTCATATATTTCATCTTTTGGCAGTGTTGTATAAATATGCATAAGGGCATGCAGTTGATCTACATATTCGTTTTCAGTCTCAAAACCGTAATCAAATTCAAATTCACTTGACTTTATATTTAACTCAACTTCGAGCATTTCATAAAGTTTTGTCACAGTAGGAAGTTGTGCCCCTATATATACATGCTCAAATTTTTCAATATCAAATGCTCTTTTTGCATAGGTGAGAATATCATTGATATTTGCAAACAATTCTTTATAAAGACGGATAAAAAATTCTTTGTAATCACTTGTAGTTTCTTTAAGATTTTCTTTTGAAAAAAAGTGTATAAACTCGTTATATTCAATTCTCTCACCATACAGTTCACAAAAACGCTCATGCATTTCTACAAGAGAATATTTTAAAGATTTTGTATAAACAAATTCTTTGTTGCCGTAAATAGTCAAAAATGCATCATTTTCCTGAATATATATAAAACAATGCACACCGTTGCTGTCGATGAGCTCTTTTGTATAAAGTGATTTGATTAAAAGAGGCGAAGGAATGATGACATCAATATATTTTACTTTTTCAACAATTTTTATAAAAGTATTGGTTATATCCAAAGGGTCTACGATAAAGACATGAAAATATCTGTTCTCTTCATCTAATGTGTCAAATGACTCAATGTAGCGAATTTTATACTCAACTGCCTGATCAAGGGCCAGTTCATCATATGCTTTGTTGCTAATAGCATCAAATAAATCTTCCTCAGGAATATTTTTACTGATTGCAATTTGGGCATTTATAAATTCTTTTGTACTGATATATGAAATTACAAACTGATCTTTTGAAAATTTTGGAGTTGTTGTTTCTGTGATGAAACTCGATATTCCACTAAAGTATGTCTCTTTGTATGGATTAATTGATAATACACTTGAAAAAGAGTGTTGTGTTGATGTATTCATTAACTATAATCCTATTTAAAATGAACCAATAACATGGAACAAAATTCATCATTTTTGTAAAACTCAATCCTGTATGTTTTGTTATTGTTATCAACTGAATAGTGTTTGTTTAACTGTTTTAAAGATATGTTTATCTGACTCTCATCTACTCTGTCTTTTTTATAATAACCTATAACATTCACACGGTGTTTTTTACTCTTGACGATTTTAAAATCGTCACTTACATAAAATTCTGAAGCTTTTGGCAAAGAAACTTCGTTATTGTCTATAACAATTGTGTATTTTTTGGGACAATAATCTGACATTTTAAAGTATTGGGGTTTGAGTGTAGTCACTAACTTATTCCCAATATATATTAAATATCTGCCTTTTTTTCTTTTCACGCCTCCCAATGGATGGGAGAAATAAAACTCATTACTTTTTGATTTTATCGGAATATAGCTTAAAGAGTTTTTTATATCATTCAAATTTAACAAAATATTGTGATTTATTACTAATGTTCCATAGTTTTTTACTATATTTGTGATTTGGGCTGCATTTAATTCAAAGTCGCGTTTGTAAGATATCCCCATTATTTTCATATACTCTTCTATTGCCAGGAGTTGATAAAAGACTTTTTGAGATAAGCTGGAGAGATTTTTACTTGTCTCGATGGCAAATGCAGGTTTGTCATTTGTAACAGCAAAGTAGGTAAGAGAAAGCTGCATTGCTTCATCTTCATACTTTGTATTGGTGTTTTTTACATTAAAACTGTGGTGTTTTTTTAATAGTTTTTTATTAATATTGTTTTTTACTGTTTCTGCAATATTGTTCAGGTTACCAAAAAGCTGTTTTTGCTTTAACTGGCACTGGTCAATAACACAGGTCTGTCCCCAGGCATTCGGATTAAATATGCTGCCTTGGTTCTGTTTACGGTAAAAACCATGTCCGTCGTGTAAATTTAAGACTAAAGAAACTTTTTTTGAGAGTATTATTTTTTTGACTTCTTTGATGATTTTTCTGTCTTTGTCATCTTTTTTGATATGTGAAAATTTACGATTCATATCACCATGAATGCCACGTTTGTTAGCCATAATACTTTCTTTGTTCAAGTTTGGAATAATCCATAAATTCTTAGATGTTACAGTGTAGTGTGTGGCCAATATTGAAGCTGCGAAATATCCGCCCGGTTCATTACCGTGAATTCCGCCTATAACTAAAAGGGTGGTGTTTGAGTCAGTGTTTTCTTTTTTGATGAGCTGAATATTCGCATTGAGAACAGATGAAAATAGAAGGGTCAGGCATATATTGAAAATCAGAGACATTTATTTCTCTGTTATAATGCTAAATTGATTGTTTTGTAATCGTACAATCAATATCTTTTTTCCATGAAAAGAGAAGCTGTCGGATTTGTACTCTTCATCAAAGGTTATCTTATACAAGTTATCTATATTGGGATATGCAATGATATTTATATCGCGAAACAGTATGATTTTATTTTCATTTTTACTAAAAACTCTTTGTTTGTATTGTTTGAATTTTTCTAGATTCATACCGTCAAATCTTTTAAACTCCTGTGCATAGAAGTGAAGATAATCTTCCAGATTATTATAAAGCCAGGAATAACGCCATGCATACAGATTAGATAAAAGCAGTGCCAGGGTCTCTTTTGATACAGTATTGTTACTGTTTGCATCTTCTTTTATAATCAATACTGTTTTTTTGATATCAATATTTTTATTAAGACATTCTATGCTTTTGTTATTTATTGCAATGCAGCCTTTTGTAAATTCGTCTCTTTCTTGGTTGGTTGGCAGTCCGTGAATCCAAATACCTTGTCCTGTTTTGCCTTTGTACCTGTCATACAGGTTTGGGTAGGAAGTGACAAATGCCATCGGACCGTAAAAAGAGTCAACTTTGGAGAGTTTTTTGACAATATCATAAACACCGATAGGTGTTTTAAGATCACCTTCTCGTGTTTTATCTCCCTTGAGTTTTCCTGTAAAAGCATTGTACTCTTTTCGGAGTTTATATGTGTTATTACTGTCTTTGGAATATATTAAAAGTTCTGATTTTGATTTGTCACACAGTAAAATATTTGTGTAGGATTCAATATAGCCGAACTGGGTATCTTTGTTTTTGAGAAACTCCTGCCAATACTTTGTATCACTCAGACTTTTATCCAACTCCTTTTGAATGTTTTTAATGCCATGCAGTCGATAGGTTGTTAAAATGTCATTATTTGAAGCAAATGCAGAAGTTGAAAAACAAAGTGCAGAGATAATACTTATAACAAAAAAGTAAAATCTATTGCCCATGGTCATATCCTATCTCTTTTAGGAAGTTCTTGTCTTTTGTCCAGCCTTTTTTAACGGTTACCTGAAGGTTTAAATATGCTTTTTTCCCACTGAGTCTTTCTATTTTCTCTCTGGCGGATTTTCCTATACGTTTGATTGATTCTCCGCCTTTTCCGATGATAATACCTTTTTGAGACTCTTTTTCTATAATGACAGTGGCATAAATTCTGTCAATTCCTGTTTCTTCTTCGATAGAGTCAATGATAACATCTGATTCGTAAGGGACTTCATCACTGATGTTTTCAAAAATAGCTTCACGGATAAATCCTGCATAAATGTCACGAACAAGTTCACTTGTCAAATCCTCAGGATCATAGAGATACGGAGAGTCAGGCAGGTTTTTTGCAATAGTATCAAGCAAGTCTTTATGTCCGACTTTTCGAGGAATTGCTACAGGAATAAGTGCTTCAAAGTGATCAGCATATTTATTATAGGCACTAATAGATTTAAAAAGTTTTTCCTGAGAAACCTGATCTATTTTACTTAAAACAATGATATGTTTTACCCGTCCGTTATTAATTTTTAAAAATCTTTCATAATGTTCGGTAGAGTCTGTAACAGGTGCCAAGTATACAATCAAATCACAATCACCCATTGCTTTGAGTGCTTCATCAAGCATAAACTGATTGAGCATTTTTTCTTTTTCATGTAATCCTGGAGTATCAACAAAAATAATCTGTGCATCTTCATGCATAACAATTGCATTTGAACGCTTTCTTGTTGCATTTGCTTTTTGACTCACCATTGCAATTTTTTCGCCCAACAGGGAGTTCATAAGGGTACTTTTACCCGCGTTTGGACGTCCAATTAAGGAAACGAAACCAGCTTTAGTCATCTATATACCTTCTTTAATTTATAACAGACACAAGCGTCTGCCTTTAGTGCTATAATATATATCTTGAAAGATCTTCATCTTCTACAGCATCATCAAGTTTTTCATGTACCAGTTTTGCTGTAACAACAAACTCTTTGCCTTTATATTCATCTGCATTGAAACTTATATCTTCAAGTATTCGCTCTAACACAGTGTGCAGGCGTCTTGCTCCAATATCTTCTGCTGTTTCATTGGCTCGATGTGCAAGTTTGGCTATGGCTCTTACCGCTTCATCTTCAAATGTCAGTTGCATCCCTTCAACACCTAATAATGCTTGGTACTGCTTGAGTAAAGAGTTCTGTGTTTGTGTTAAAATTTTGTAAAGTGTCTCTTCTGTTAAAGCTTCTAACTCAACACGTAAAGGAAATCTTCCTTGAAGTTCGGGAATTAAATCGCTTGGCTTACTTACATGAAAAGCTCCAGCTGCAATAAAGAGAATATGGTCAGTATTGATTGTTCCATATTTTGTTGAAACACTGCTTCCTTCAACTATAGGCAGTAAATCCCTTTGCACACCTTCTTTTGAAGGATCATTTCGACCCTGACTCTTTTCACTGAGTGCAATCTTGTCTATTTCATCAAGGAAAATTATGCCTCCGTTTTCTGCTCGTCTCAATGCTTCGGCATTTATTCGTGTCATATCTAGTAGTTTGGTGGTTGCTTCTTGTCGCAGAAGCATTTTTGCATCTTTAACTGTTACCTCTTTTTTATTGTCTTCTTTGTTTATAGAGGCAAACACTTTGGAAAAACTCTCTTGTACTTTTGCCATTTCCGGCGGTAGGTTTGTGTCATTAAATTCAATATTGAGTTTTTCAATCTCTAATTCTATAACCTTGTCATCCATTTCTCCGGACTCTATACGCTTTTCCATCGCTTCTAAGAGGCGTTGATAATCATCTTTTTTGCTTTCACTCGCACCGGCAGGAAGGGGAGGGAGCAGTTTTTCTGTGATTTTATTGATAATATAGTTCTCTATTTTGTCTTTGTTTGCTTCTTCCTGTTCTGCTTTGACAATGCTGATAGCATTAACAACCAAATCACGAATCATAGATTCGACATCACGACCGACAAAACCTACTTCTGTATATTTACTAGCTTCAACTTTTATAAAAGGCACTTTCATCATTTTTGCCAGACGGCGTGATATTTCCGTCTTCCCGACACCTGTTGAACCTATCATCAAAATATTTTTCGGTGTGATTTCATTCTTGAGATCATCATCAAGCTGCATGCGTCTGTAGCGTGTACGCAAAGCAAGTGCAATAGTTTTTTTTGCATCTTTTTGCGCAATAACATAGTTGTCTAAATATTCTACAATCTCTTTTGGTGTTAAATTCACTCTTTTTCTCCATCGAGTATCAAGGTTTTGATATTATGATTGGTATATATACAAAGGTCTGCTGCTACATGTAAAGACTCTTTGACAAGTTCCTCTTCATCCAAAGAAGCATGTTTCTTTAATGCGCGTGCAGCAGAAATGGCAAAATTTCCTCCACTTCCGATAGAAGCTATTTGTCCATCTTCCGGTTCAACAACATCACCGTTTCCTGTAAGTATAAATATATGATCCTGGTTTAAAACAATCATCATAGCTTCAAGACGACGCAGTACTTTGTCTTTTCTCCAAGCCTTAGAAAACTCAACAACGGACTTGAGTAAATCCCCTTTTTTATTTTCTAAAAATTCTTCAAACATATCAAACAGATTAAAAGCATCAGCCGTACTTCCGGCAAATCCTGCAAGGATTTTACCGTGATGAAGTGTACGAATTTTAGTTGCATTACCCTTTAAAACGCTGTCTCCAAAAGTTACCTGTCCATCTCCGCCGATAACTGCTTTGTTTTTGCCTTTGTAGGCCAATATGGTAGTGGCATCAAACATTAATCCTTATTCTCCCTGTACATCTACATGAAGTTTTGCATGAATTCCATGACCCAGTTTCAAATCAAGATCATGCTCACCGATTGTTTTGATAGCTGTTTTATCTGTAATTGCTTTTTTGTCTATTTCTATGTTGTGCTGCTCTTTGAGAGCATTTGCAACCTCTTCTTTTGTAATGGCACCAAACAGATGTCCGTTATTACCGACTTTTTTTGTAATGATGACTTCGAGTTTATCAAGTTTTTGGGCAATCTCATTGAGTCTTGCAATTTCAGCTTTTTCTTCTTCTTCTTTGCGTTTGATTTCTGCTTCATGTTCAGCAATAATCTCAGGTGTTGCAGGTTTGGCAAAGCCCTTTTTAATTAAAAAGTTTTGACCATAACCTGGTTTGACCTCTTTTACTTCACCGGATTTTCCTAAACTTTTTACATCTTTAATTAATAATACTTTCATAGATTATTCCTAGTTTTATTTTATCTTTCGATTTCACCTGGATATGCAACGATACCATTTGTAAGATTCCCTACATTTGTATAGCCATTGTCTGCTAAAATTCTTGCAACATGTGCAGAGCGGCTTCCAACATGACAATAAACTATGATATTTTCATCTTTTGCAAAGTTTGCTTCTTCCCACGTTTGAAAAAATGAGCTTGTAGGTACAAGTTTATCAGCGCCCTTGATGTGACCCATCTGCCATTCCATATATTCACGAACATCTACAAGTTTAAAATCAACCATTTTCAGATCACGTGCTTCTAAAAGTGAAACAAGTTCATCTCCGTCGAGTTCGTCTTTGTTGACAAGAAGTTCACATTCCTCTTTTGTCAGCCCTCTTGAATGGCTGTGTGCTGCTTCTT
>Ga0256840_1003730_pt1 | contig 12033 bp, 10 predicted proteins | sample 355202metaG_FD_185969 | JGI IMG/M metagenome (GOLD analysis project Ga0256840, IMG submission 185969) | Hydrothermal vent microbial communities from Mid Atlantic Ridge, Atlantic Ocean - 355-202 | ecosystem: Environmental > Aquatic > Marine > Hydrothermal vents | place: Atlantic Ocean: Mid...
TGATTTGTTTACTTATATTTGGTTGTCAAAGATCACTCAATAACACTCTTTCAAGCCACTCGCTTGATGTCCATGTGTTGTTGGACGCGTATTATAGCACCCACTCACTTTATTGTCAAGGGTTTTTACGGAATATATGCAAATTCTTTAAAAAAAATTAATTACTTACATTAAAATATATATAAAAACTAAAAATAAGCTGATATTACTCCAATTTACTTCTATTCCCCATCAGTACATTATTTGAAAAATTTAGAAAAGAATGTAGTATAATTTAAGACAATGTTATAGCTTATAAAATAGAAATATTTATTTACGATTTAAGTTTTAATTGACATTATTTTAACGTAGGAGAATTTGTAGTTTTTATATAAAAGTTTAGATTTGATATATATTTTTGCTTTTGCAAGGCGATTTTCAAAGGAGTTTACTGTAATAAATGACTGCAGAAAATCTCTGCAGTCAAAAGTGAAAGATATACCGAAGCTAGACTTTTATATCTTTACAGAAAAGTATTTAGTACTTTTCTACAGTGATTTTTAAATCTTGTCTGCTTTTTGGACATCGTAAAGTATATCATCCATAGGGTGTCTATACATAGGCATCGCAAGACGTTTTTCATCAAGTACATGCCCAATGAATCCAATAGATCTACCTACAATAAAGAATGCGTTCAGTGTACCTGATTCGATAAACTCATTTATCTCTTCTTCTGAGTATCCTAGAGCTCTCCACATGTCAACCATAAGGATACCGATAGTACCATCAACATTCAGAATGAGGTTTTCTTTCTTAGATGTAGTCAGTGCTTCAACCGTTCTTGCGTAGTCAAGAAGTGGTGTAGCAGGGAAGTATTCATTCGCAAAATCCATTAGACCAGTTACACGTAAGTCTGGATTTTTCAATGATTTAATACGGTGTCCTATTCCTGGGATTGGCACACCCTCACCTTTCATGTACTTCAAGAAGCCTTTAGGGTCAAGATTGTTATCATCTGCATATTTAAAGTACTTCGCAGCACCGTCAATAGCTCCACCAAATCTTGGTCCAATTGTAAGAAGACCCGTTACAAGTGACTCTACTACTGATTTACCTGCACGAGCTGTTACTTTTGCATTGTGTGCACCTGATACTGCTGGTCCATGATCTGCAACTGTTTTAATAACTGTTTCAATAAACTGAGTCGCCCACTCTGGGTACTGTTTCTTAAACCATAATAGTGAAATAACATCCCCAATGCCTTTACCAGTACTTGGTGTTGCCACAGAAGAGATAGGGAAACCAGCGTACGTACACTCTTCTCCTCTATCATCAGAAATAGTACAGATAAACTCTTTGCTTCTTCTTACTTTAGGCACTACATTTATTTCTGGTTCAGGAATTTCTGGAAGATTTAAAGACTCAAATACTTCTTTTATTTTTGCTGGAAGGTCGTTAAATGTTGCTGGTACATGAATACCTGCTTCAGCCATTGCATTATTTTTATACTCAGCTGTTTCCATTTCACCATTTGCAGATGCTCCTGCATGACCAAACTGAACACCTGAATCATAATATTTAGCAATGGTACCGATACACCATGCGATGATAGGTTTTTTGATTTTTCCACTTTTAACAGCTTCAATCACTTTGTACTCTTCTGTACCACCTACTTCACCAAGTAAAATCATATATTTTACTTCTGGGTTTTCTTCCATTCTAAGAAGATTGTCGATAAAGACAGATCCTACGAATCTGTCTCCACCAATAGCAACACCTTCTGCGATACCATCTGCATTGATAGCTATGATGTTAGAAAGTTCGTTGAAAAGACCACCTGAACGTGTTACAAGTCCACATGAACCTGCACGGTGTAATTTAGAATTGATAATGTTATCGATAGTACCACCAATGTTTGCAATCTTAAATGCACCTGGGGCAATGGCACCAACAGTTGCAGGTCCGATGACTGTTACACCAGCAGCTCTTGCTTTTTCATTCATACCACGTGCTAATCTTTCTGGGATACCTTCAGCTGTAATCATGATAGATTTAAACCCACCTACTTCTAACGCTTCCATCGTTACGTCATATGCCGTTCTAAAAGAGGCAAAGTTTAAAAGGACATCAGCTTGTGGTTGTGCTGCTTTTGCTTCTGCTGTTGTTTTATAAAGTGGAATCATCACTTCATCTGAACCATAAAAGAATTTTTCAAACTTATTGCTCGATGTAGGAGCAACGATACCTGCTACAGATGGTGTTTCTCTTTTAATCGTATAGTCATAGTCTAGCATTCTTTGAATAGCAGTTTTGTTGTTGTTCCAAAAAATTGATTGTGTATCTCTTGTAAATAATTTTGACATATTTTCTCCCTACTTTTCTAGTGCCATACGCACGATATCTGTTACGTGTGTTTCAGGCCCATATACTTCGATGTAAAGACCCATTCTGTCTGCTGCTTCTTTAATATCTTTAAGACCTTTTTCATAATTTGGTCCACCACGTCTTACATAAATTTTTACATCAACTGCTTTTAATTTGTCTTGATAGTTTTCAAATGCTTGAATAATACCTGTAAATGTTTTTGCAACATCTGTAAAGTTGGCGATTGCTCCACCGATGATTAGTACTTTCCCTCTACCTGAAGGATCTTTTTCTCTTGTCATAAGATCAAAAAGTGTTTCAGCGTAAAACTTAGTCTCACCTGTTGTTGGTCCTCCAGAGTACTCACCATAATTCGCTAGGTCATCTATGCCAGCCATGTCTGCAATAGTGTCAGCATATACAACTGAGGCACCACCACCAGCAACCATCGTCCAAATACGAGCTTCAGGTTTAAGAAGTGTCAACTTAAGTGAAGCACCTGTCTTCGCATCTGCTTCTTCAACAGCTAATACTTCTGGGGATTTTTCTTCCATACCAAATGCAGTTGGATACTCAACATCTCCCCACTCAGATACCATCATAAATCCAGCTGTATCATCTAGTTTTGCAACCATATCAAGAAGCTCCACTTTTTTACCTTGAAGTACAAATGGATTGATTTCGAGGTATGCAAAGTTAAGATCACGATATGCCTTAAAGAAACCAATAGCAAATTCAGCATACGCTTCTTTATCTTTATCTGCAACATCTGCAGGAACGTTAGCTCTGATTTTAGAAGCAATTTCTTCTTCAGTATCTGTAATAGCAAATGCAACTTCAGTTACTTTGTCATCCCAACCTTCTTCAACTTCCATACCACCTTCAGCAGACATGTAAAGCATGTCATTATCACCTACACAGGTAGCAGAGATATAATACTCCTCTTCTTGCGTATGAGGCATAAATGGCTCAACTAAGAAGTGGGTTAACATATCTACAGATGGCTCACCAGTTGGGGTGTCTCCGTCAAATGAAAAGAAAACTTCTTGTTTCTCTCCACCTTTTTCGTCAATCCAAGAAGCAGCTTTTTCTAAAGAGACATCTCCTGGCTTTTGGTCTTTAAAAAGAACCAAACCATTTTTACCTCTTTTCCCAAAAAGCATATCTGGTTTTGCAACCAATGTTTTTTCATTTAACCACGTATGTGTTTTTGCGGCTTCTTTAAGCTCTGATCCATTGCGTACCAGTACTGTTTCATATGCATATGTAAAGTCTGGGAAATACTTATCCCAGTGCTTTGCCAAGATTGACTTTGCGTCATATTCTCTAATCGCCTTTTGAGCCATTGAGTTCTCCTTTAATTTAGTTCCTAAAAGTCTATCATTAACTTGTTTTAATTACTATTGATATGGTAAAAAGTAAATTTTGTAAGTAGAAATTGTGTATATTAGAAACAGTTTTCATTTGAAAGGTATCTTAGCGATAAACTATTCTGAGCAAGGGTAAATATGATAGTATTTTAACTGATAAATCTCTCTGCCATGTGCAGCGTCGTAACACTCTATACCCTCTGACTTTAATTCTTCCGCAAGAAAATAAGGTTCATACACTCTCTTTGCAAAATGCTGAGAACTATCTTCAAGCATCAAAAAAAATACTTGATGAAAAACAATGATGGAAACACTCAATCCCAAAAAGAAAATAATAACCGAAAATGCTCGTTTATATAACTTTTGGAACTCTGGCAATCTAACCCTTATGGAGTTTTTAAACACATCAAGCATGAGTATAATCGCAATAGTCACATAAGGAGCAAAATCTGAGATATGGATACGTTGTCTAATCGAAAGCAATAAAGAAAAGGCTAATGCAGTAAACGAGATGTACCACAACAGGGTTTTTTCTTCTCTTAGTAAAATCCTATACATGGCATAAAAAAAATAAAGAAATAGTAAAGGAGAAAACACAGTAGCATAGAGACCAAATATTTCAACAAAATGCCCAGAGGGACCACCTCCTATCTCTATTCCTTTTGCCAAATAGATAAAGGCTATAAGAAATGCTGCAGAAAAAATAGAAAGTTTTTTATCTTTATGGACTAAAGCATAGAGTAGTAGTGCCACAAAAAAGATGATAGAGGCCTCATGGATAAAAAAAAGTGCAAGCATGATAAAAGGAAGAGACCAAAGACTTTGTCTTTCATACATCAACACAAAATAAAGAACTAAAGGTAATACAATAATCGCTTCATTCGCTAAAGTACTCGCTGTTAGAACCCCAGGTAAAAACATGAAAATGGTCGTTGCAACATAGGCATCTGAACGTTCTACAAAGTACCTTCTACTTAACTCATAATAAAGTGCAATACTTAAAAAACCAAACCCTATAAAAAATATTCGGAGTCCTAAAAACCCACCTACTAGTGAATCTCCCCAGTGCATAAGCGTTGAGACAATATCGTCTGTGTTGTAAAAAATATGTGCTTCATGTGGAGTTATGGGTGTTGTGATTGCTAAGTAAAATATGGCACATATATAAAAAATGACAAAGAAAAGTATATGCTCTTTTTTCATGATTTTAAAGTTTTAGAAAGTTATCTAACATTTCATGTCCATACTCTGACATAATAGACTCAGGGTGAAACTGTACACCATAGATAGGTTTATCTTTTATTTGTAAGGACATTATTTCATCATCATCCAAACTGTGTGAAGTTGCGATAATATGCTCTGGTAATGTCTCTTTTTTTACAGTTAAGGAGTGGTAACGTGTGGCTCTAAACTCTTCGGGTAAACCTTTAAAAATAGGTGTATCACAGTCTACTACTACTTGAGATGTCTTTCCATGCATCATGTTTTTAGCTCGTACCACATCGCCACCAAAAGCCTGAGCAATGCTCTGATGACCAAGACAAATACCAAAGATGGGCGTAGTATCTGAAAATGCTTTGATGACTTCTAGGGTTACCCCTGCGTCATCTGGGGTAGAAGGACCAGGAGAGAGGATGATTTTTTCAGGATTCAATGCTTTTATTTCATCAATAGTTAACTCATCATTACGAATAACTTTCAAATTTGCACCTAATTCTCTACAATACTGTACAACGTTATAAGTAAAGCTATCGTAATTGTCTATCATTAATACCATTTATCTGTTCCTTAAATCGACTGACCAAAAGAAATCTATCCATCCTTTTGGTTCTTTGACGTACCATGTTGGTGCTATTTTAGCAGTTTTTTTATAAAAGAGTGAGGCTGTAAGGAAAGTGACACTTGGATATTTGGCATCGAGTACTTTCAATACCTCAACTAAAGTATCTCCACTGTCTACAATGTCATCTACTATGAGTACTTGTTTGGCTGATTTTAAATCGGGGATATTAAAGACTTCAACAGACTCTTGTTTCTCTGTCTCTTTATACCCAATAGTATTTATGGCATACACTTCGCGGAGGTCATAATACTCTCCGAGCATTTGAGCCATACTCAGCCCTCCTCGTGCGATGCCTAGTATGGCATCGAAGGGTTGGTCTATTTTTTGGGTGAGGGTTTTGAGGTCATCTCTAAATTCTTCATAGGAGTAATAGATTTTTTCAGGCATATACTTTTAACTCATTATAGACACTATCTCTCTCCACTGGTGTAAACCCAGAGTTTTTAATGAGAGCTATAAAATCATCTAATTCCATTCCGTTAGCACTTTTCGCTCCTGCTGCTGACTGGATAGCTTCTTTTTCTATAGTACCATCTAGGTCGTTGGCTCCGAACTCTTGGGCTATTAGGGCTAGGTTGATGGTGCTGGTTGCCCAGTAGGCTTTTATGTTGGGGATGTTGTCTAGCATGATGCGTGCGATGGCGTAGGTTTTGAGTACTTCTTGTCCTGAGGGGAAGTTACAGTTTTTCATGTAGTTATTTTCTCTTTGGTAGACTAACGGTATGAATGCGTTAAATCCCCCTGTGCGGTCTTGTACGTCACGTAGGCGTATCATGTGGTCTACACGGTGTGATCGGTTTTCTATGTGTCCAAAGAGCATCGTAGCATTAGACTGCTTGCCTTTGTTGTGCCACTTTTCGTGGATGTCTAGCCATTGGTCAGAAGTGACTTTCCCCTTACAGAGGTATTCTCGTACCTTTTCATCAAAGATTTCAGCTCCACCACCTGGCATGGAGTCTACGCCATTTTCTATCATCATATCTAGTACTTCATCATAACTATGTCCATACTCTCGGGTGATGAAGTCTACTTCTGCAGCGGTCATGGACTTGATGTGTACATCTGGGTGTTTTGCACGTATCTTTCTAAATGCTCCCATGTACCACTCTACCCCATCTTTTGGGTTGTGTGCAGAGACGATATGAAGTTCTTTAGCACCTTTTTCTATAGAGGCTGTGGCGATATCTAGGATTTGTTCATGGGTTAAGGTGTATTGGTTTGGGTTTTTACGTGTGGCTGAGTAGGCACAAAATTTACAGACATCCGCACAAACGTTCGTAGGGTTGATGTGACGGTTGATGTTAAAATAGGATTTATTACCGTGTTTTTCTTTACGTATCTCGTCTGCTAGTTCACCTAAGGTGTAGAGGTCAAGCTCATAGAGTGCTTCACCCTCTTCTTGAGTGAGTCTTTCTCTGTTACGTACTTTGGTGATTAAATCCATATCTATTACCTACCATTAGTTATTTTCGCTATTATAACACTAATAGATTAGGAGTTACTAAGTGGATAAAGTAAAAGCACAAATAGAAGAACTGCTGTATGAAAATGCAGCAGATTTTGAGATAGCTAAAGTACTGAAGCAAGACATCAAACTTTACTTTGACACCCTTGAAGACACTTTTGCCACCTCAGGCGGGAAAGACTTCCTTGTCAAACATACAAACAAAATAGACAGCATCTTAAAATACGTCTACAAGATAGCTTTTCGCTCAATGTTTGGGGACTATGCTCCTATGAAAAACTCTGTACCCATAGCTCTCGTGGCTCTAGGCTCTTATGGGCGGGAGCAACTCTGTGTCCACTCAGACATCGACCTTATGCTTGTGTACAAAGAGATACCAGGCTACAACACTAAAGAGATGCTAGAGAAGATACTCTACATCTTGTGGGATACAGGGTTAAAGCTAGGTCACCGTGTCCATACCGTAGAAGAACTTTTTGAAGTTTCTCGTACTGACATCACCATAAAAACAGCTCTCATTGAGTCTCGTTTTATAGAAGGGTCTCACTTTATTTGGACAGAGACGCAAAATACCATTACCCAAATACGACATGATGATGTCAAAGGGTTCATAGACTTAAAGCTCCAAGAGCAGGAAAAAAAGCATCATAAGTACCCCATTACTATGGAGCCAAACCTAAAAGATGGGGCAGGTGGATTTAGAGATGCAAACCTCGTCTACTGGGTAGGCAAAGTACTGTACAACACCGACAACATCAAATCACTCCCCTCTACAATCATAAATGAAAAAGACTATAAAGCCTTTCGTGTGGCTTTAGAGTTTTTGTTTCAAGTGAGATCAGCCTTACATTTGGTTGCCAAGAAGAAAGAAGACAAACTTCGCCTTGACCTCATCCCTGAGATAGCCACTCTTCTAGGCTACGAGATGAGTAAAAAAGACCATATGCGTTTTGCCTCTAAAGTCACCAGTAGTCTTAAAACCATACGACTTTACAGCATGATATGGCTTGACACACTGACAGCTCCCTACAAAGAAGACCATAAAGAGAAGAACTATCTCTACCCAAAAAAGAGTGTCAAAAGTTTTGATGATCTACTCATGCACCTCATCAAGGCATCAAAACATTCATTTGTAGCTCATCCAACTTTACTGCAACAACTCATAGATACCCCCAAACCAGAACGTCTTGACGATGACCTCTACAAAAGTATAGCCTTACTCTTTCGTAGTCAAAATGTCTACTCTGTGTTGGTTGCCCTCTCTTATGCGAAACTGCTTCAATACACCATACCACCCATAAAAAAAGTGATAAACCTACCTCAATTTGATGGCTACCATCAGTATGCGGTAGATACCCATTCGCTCCGATGCCTGTATCACTTGGAACATATAGAGGATGACTTCATTTCAAACCTTTGGCAAGCACTAAGTATCGAAGAAAAAGTTATGCTTAAACTTGTAGTCTTTTTACATGATGCAGGTAAAGGGCGTAAACGTGACCATCATTATGTGAGTGCCTCACTCTTTAAGATATTTGCTGCTAAGCTAGGTGTAGATGCTACACTCATACGCATAGGTGAAACACTTATCCACCACCATACGCTCATGTCAAAAGTCGCTCAACGTGAAGATATCTATAATGAAACTGTTATTTTATCTTTTGCCTCACACTTTAAGACACAAAAACTCTTAGATATGATTTATATTTTGACCTATGCAGATATGTCTGGGGTAAGCAATGATGTCTATAACTCATTTTCTGCAAAGCTTTTACGCACACTTTATAAACAATCTATAGAAGTACTTGACCAAACTACTATGTTAGATGAAGCAAAAAAACGTAGTAAAAAGATTGGCTCATTGAAACGACATGAGACATTTAAAGCACTATCACGATCTAAACAAAACAAAATCATCTCTATCCCTTCAAATCTACTTTTTTTACGCTATACACCAGAGCGTATCATGGCCATCACACAAAGAGCATTTGCTACCAAAACATACACTTATACTATTTCAAACAAGTCTCATCTAACTATTGAAATCATACGAGCAGAGAGCTTTAACTTAAGCTATCTACTCACAGAACTTTCTACTCTTCATGTGGTCAACATGGATATATGTAAACTTTTTAATGAACTAAAATACTTTAAAATAGACTTCTCTCAATGCATAGATAACGATGAAATAGGCTTTCTCGAAGAGAAGATAGACAAAGCATTTACCCTCACTACGCTTGGTAATACACTCAATGCAAGTATCAAAAAAGAAGAGGTAGATATAGACTGTGACCATTCAAAGACCTACGCCATCATGCACATCAACGCCAAAGACCAAAGAGGGTTACTGGCGTATATTATAGATATGTTTGACAACATGAACATAGACATCGTCACTGCAAAAGTGCATACGCTTAAAAACAGAGCCAGAGATATGTTTCTCATCGAAAAGAATGGAAACTTTTGTCATAATGTTGACAAAATTATAGATAAACTTACAGGGGAAAGCTAATATGTGTGGAATAGTCGGCTACTTAGGAAAGAATGAAAAAAAAGAGATACTCCTTGATGGGCTTCAAGAGTTAGAGTACAGAGGGTATGACTCAGCAGGTATTGCTGTCATAGAGGGCGAAAAACTCAACCAGTTTAAAGCCATAGGAAAACTCGAAAACCTAAGAGAAAAAACCAAAAACTATCACTCAGAAGACTTTGGTATCAGCATCGGTCATACACGTTGGGCAACGCATGGTAAGCCTACAGAACTCAATGCTCACCCACACTTGGGTGCCTACTCTTATGTTGTACACAACGGCATCATAGAAAACTATCAGACTTTAAAAGAAGAACTGCAAGCTGATGGTGTGAACTTTTTGAGCCAAACTGATACAGAAACTATCGTCCACCTTTTTGAAAAAGAACATAAAACTGCCACTTCTGTCTTTGAAGCGTTTGAAAAAACCATAGAGAGACTCGAGGGTGCTTACGCCACCCTACTCATCACCGAAGCAGACCCCGATACGATTTACTTTGCCAAACATGGCTCACCTATGCTTGTAGGGTTTAATGGAGACGATGTATACTTTGCTTCTTCTGATACCCCTATCATCGGTAAGGCAACAGAAGTTTACTACTTGGAAGATGGTGAGTATGGGTATGCAAAAGAAGGTGAACTAAAACTCTTTGATGCCAATGGCGAGAAGTCTTTTACTAAACAAGCTCTCACCGCAGACAAAGTCTTAGCACAAAAAGATGGCTACCGTTTCTTTATGGAAAAAGAGATTTATGAGCAGAGCCGTGTCATGGGTGAGACTATGATGGGCAGAGTCCTTGATGAGAGCATCGCATTTGATGAACTGGATGAGACGCTATTTGACGGTATCAAAGCCATCAAAATCTGTGCTTGTGGCACAAGCTACCACTCAGCCCTCACCTCTGCCTATCTCTTTGAACGCATCGCAAAAGTACGTTGTGACATAGAGATAGCATCTGAATTTAGATACAAAGAGCCTCTACTCACCGATGACACACTTTTCATTACCATTTCTCAAAGTGGTGAAACAGCAGACACCCTAGAAGCCCTCAAAATGGCTAAACGTGCAGGACTCAAAAGCCTAAGCATCTGTAACGTCGACAACTCTTCCATAGTCCGAGAGAGTGATGCGGCCATTCTTACACGTGCAGGTATAGAAAAAGGGGTTGCAAGTACTAAAGCCTTTGCTACACAGAGTATGGTACTTTGGATGCTGGCTCTTTACCTGGGACAACAACGAAACACCGTAAGTAAAGAAGTACTAAAAACTGAGATATCAGCCATGCTACACACCCCTAAAGCACTCATAGTCACCGACGAACTACACGAAAAACTACACAGACTAAGTAAGCGTTACTTGCATGGTCATGGTTTCTTCTTCATCGGGCGTGACATTTTCTTCCCTCTAGCTTTAGAAGGTGCGTTAAAACTAAAAGAGATAAGCTACCTCCACGCAGAAGGCTACCCAGCAGGTGAGATGAAACATGGTCCCATCGCTCTAGCAGACAGCGAACTCTTTACCATAGCCCTCATGCCAAAAACCATGCACTACGATAAGATAAAGTCCAATGTAGAAGAACTCTCAGCTCGTGATGCCACCATCCTGGCCATAAGCCCAGAACCCTTCGACCTGGCAGATGACTTCATTCAAACCAAATACAGCTCTCACCCTATGGTAGAGTTTTTTGAGATGATGGTGGTGACACAGTTGCTTGCATTAGAAATTTCTGTTAGACTTGGGAATGATGTGGATATGCCTAGAAATTTAGCTAAGAGTGTTACAGTAGAGTAAACTTACCTCGTATACATAGTATCAGGCAAAATAGAGATGCGATTTGTGGAGTATTCTGATACACTTTTGCTTGCCCAGAGTGTAGGTTTTTTACGTAGGTTCACGATGGCTAACACCAATATGTCATCATCACGTTTTTGGTAGATGATGGCATAAGGAAACTGTTTTAGTATGCATCTGTTGGTATGTATTGAACTTTTGTGCCATGCTTCAGGGTAAAGCTGTATGCGTTGTAGTGTCTCTTTCACATCATCTACAAAGGCATAGCCTAAGTTATTTTGATAGTCATATGTTTCAAATATATTGTCAAGTTCCTCTTGAGCTAGAGCTAAAAATGTTACTTTCGGCATGGCTATTTGTCATACTTTGCAAATGCATCTTGTAGATTTACTTCATGTACATTGCCAGATTCAAAAGCCTTTACTCTCTCTTCTGCTTCTTCTGCCCACGCAGCATCTACTCCCTTATTTACGGGATGAAGCGATGTCAATATCTGTTCTACAAGGTATAACTTTTCTTCTTTTTTTAGAACTAAAATATTTGCCAATATCTTGTCTATATCCAACATGAACATCCTTTTTTCTGGAGAAAGTATATCATACCTCGTATTTATCATAAGAATTATAATATTTTATTATCATTATAATCTTGATACTTATCAATACATAAAGAAAACTCCTTGGCTATCAT
>Ga0256840_1003731_pt1 | contig 12031 bp, 14 predicted proteins | sample 355202metaG_FD_185969 | JGI IMG/M metagenome (GOLD analysis project Ga0256840, IMG submission 185969) | Hydrothermal vent microbial communities from Mid Atlantic Ridge, Atlantic Ocean - 355-202 | ecosystem: Environmental > Aquatic > Marine > Hydrothermal vents | place: Atlantic Ocean: Mid...
CAAAGGTATGACTTATTATCATAATCAACTGAGAACAGCATACTCTCAAACCCCTTTAAGCTGGTCTGATCACCTTGCGAATTATGCTAAGCAATGGGTCAATCATCTTGCAACAACAAAAAATTGCACCATGATTCACCGACCTAATAATGGCAATAGTCCATTTAAGCAAGTTTATGGTGAGAATCTTTTTTGGGCGAGTCCCGAAGTATTTAGTGATGGCAAAGTTCTTTTGCAAGATATTAATATAAAAAATGTTTTTGATGCTTGGGCAGAAGAAGAAAGCTATTACGACTACCAAACAAATACCTGTCAAGATGGCAAAGATTGCGGACACTTCACTCAAATTGTTTGGCACGAAACTCAAAAAGTAGGCTGTGCTATGGCTATTTGTTCTGATATGTCACAGATTTGGGCATGTAACTATTCACCCCGAGGAAATTATATAGGCGAATGGCCTTATTAAAGTAAGAAAATAGCTCTCAGATAGCTGCCAACTTTTATAATTATACAAACTGCCCTGCACACCACCCTGATGCCCAAGCCCATTGAAAGTTAAAACCACCTAAATGACCTGTTACATCAATGCTTTCGCCAATAAAATAAAGTCTTTTAACTTTGTTTGTTTCAAAGGTTTTAGATGATAGCTCGCTAGTGCTAATACCACCACGCGATACTTCGGCAGTTCGCATTCCTTCTGTTTCTGTAGGAGTTAATGACCAGTTATTAAGTTGAAATGATATGCTTTCAAGTTCTGATTCATTGTATTGTTGCATGGGCTTATTTGTAAAAAATAGATTGCAAAGTGTTGAGACCAGTCGTTTAGGTAACTTATAAGCTAGAACAGTCTTTAACTCAGCTTTAGGATGTGTTTGTTGTTGAGTTTGTAGCCAGCTTAGAATGTCATTGTCGGGGAATAAATTGATCTTTATTTTCTCTCCCTTAGACCAGTATGATGAAGCTTGTAAAGTTGCCGGACCACTTATTCCTTGATGTGTAAATAAAATAGATTCTTTGAAGCATTTTCCTGTTTCGGTGCAAAGCTCGACAAAAACAGAGATTCCAGACAGTTTTTTAAAATATTGCTCAAGTTCTTGTTGAGAGAATATAAAAGGTACAAGGGCAGGGGAGAAGGGTATGGTGTTAAGAGAAAACTGCTGTGCAATATTTAAGGCAAAATCAGTTGATCCCATTGCGGGAATTGATGGTCCGCCCGTTGCAACAACTAAAGAGTCTGCCTGATAGTCTTTACTATTAGTTTTGACTAAAAAATGAGCTTCAGATTTTGATATTGCTTTTATATGGCTATTAAGTTCGATATTGGCATGAGCAGACCCACATTCTGCAAGTAATAATTCAACAACTGCTTTTGATTTTTGATCACAAAAAAGCTGTCCTAGTGTTTTTTCAGTCCAAGTCAAATCATGCTTTTCGAGAAGTGCAATAAAATCCCAAGGTGTATAACGTGTTAAAGCTGATTTACAAAAATGAGGGTTCTCTGAAAGGTAATCATCTGGGCTGGTATACATATTGGTAAAATTACAGCGACCACCACCCGAGATTAGAATTTTTTTACCCGCTCTATCGGCTTTATCTAAAACTAAAACAGACCGTTCACGTTTGCCTGCTTCAATAGCACACATTAACCCAGCAGCACCTGCACCAATAATAATTACATCATATTTTTTCATATCATATTAAACAGCAAAATAAATACACTATATAGAAGGATATAGAGTTGTTCGAGAAAAACTGCGTTAGAATCACACAAAATTTCAGAGATAAAAAAGATGTTTAGTCGTATAAAGGAAGATATATCCGTTGTATTTGATCGTGACCCAGCAGCACGCCATACACTGGAAATTATCACAACCTATCCAGGCGTACATGCCATTATTATGCATCGTATTAGTCATGCACTATCTAATCGTGGTTTAAAATGGTTGGCGAGAGTTCTTTCTAATATCGCACGCTTATTTACAGGTATTGAAATCCATCCAGCTGCTGTGATTGGTCGTCGCTTTTTTATAGATCATGGTATGGGGATTGTTATTGGTGAAACAGCAGAAATTGGCGATGATTGTTCGCTATATCATGGCGTGACCCTAGGAGGCACAAGTTGGACTCCAGGAAAACGGCATCCGACATTAGGTAACAATGTTGTCGTAGGGGCTGGCGCAAAAATTCTTGGGCCTATTATGATCAATGATGGGGCGCGTATTGGTTCGAATGCTGTTGTTGTAAAAGAAGTGCCTGCAAACACTACTGTCGTTGGTGTACCAGCGCGTGAAGTCATAAAGTCAGATATGACCCAAAAGAACCGAGAAAAAATTGCTAATAAGATGGGCTTTGATGCTTATGGGGCTACGCAAGATATGTCTGACCCTGTTGCAAAAACGGTTAATCGGATGCTTGATCATATCCATAAAATGGATGAGCGAATGGATAAAATGTGTATACAAATGAAATCTTTGGGAGGTGAGTTTGATTTTGAACCATTACCAGGATTAAAAGATGCTGAGTTATCTGAATGCAATCCTGAAGATCATAAGGATAAACACAAAACTCCTCATTCAACTGATAAAAAAGAATAGATACTATTTAATCACATGAAATTGATGCAAATTATAGTATTTTAAACTACCTTCTATAAAACCAATACTAACAGTAGTAATACTTGACTGCTCTAGTCAGGTACTCTAGTATCCACCATAATCCATACCAATACAGAGTGAATCATGAAGTTAACGACAAAAGGACGTTATGCAGTAACAGCCATGCTGGATCTATCATTAAATGGTGGTAAAGGTCCGATTTCATTGGTTGAAATTTCAGAAAGACAGGATATTTCATTGTCTTATCTTGAACAATTATTCTCAAAGCTCAGGCGACAGGGGCTAGTTAATAGTATGCGAGGGCCAGGTGGTGGCTACACACTAAGTCGAGAGGCAGATGAAATTGCAGTTTCCAGTATTATCATGGCTGTTGATGAGAGCCTTGATGTGACTAATTGTGGTAATGCTGCAGGTGGTTGCCATGAGGATAATAAACGCTGTTTAACACACAATTTGTGGATGGATTTGAGCAATCGAATTCAATCCTTTTTAGATGATATTTCATTGCAAGATTTAATGAATAAAAGAGATGTGTTAGAAGTTGCCGCACGTCAAAATTCAAAACAGGTAGAAAATGTAGATAATTTAATTAATCTACCTACAAATGGACAACAAGGATAAATAGGAAGAAATAAATGAGTGATATAAAAACCCCAATTTATATGGATTATTCAGCGACAACCCCTGTTGATCCGCGTGTTGCTGAAAGAATGTGCGCATTTTTAACTCCTGATGGTATTTTTGGAAACCCTGCATCAAGTAGCCATAGTTTTGGTTGGGCGGCAGATGATGTTATAAAACAAGCACGTAAAGATGTTGCTGATTTAATCAATGCAGACCCGCGTGAAATCGTTTGGACAAGTGGTGCTACTGAGTCAGATAATCTGGCAATTAAAGGTGCGGCACATTTTAACGTGCGCAAAGGTAAGCACATCGTTACCATGAAAACTGAACATAAAGCCGTGCTTGATACCTGTCGTCAATTAGAGCGAGAAGGTTTTGAAGTAACTTATCTTGATCCGATGGAAAATGGTCTCCTTGATATGGATGCCTTTATCAATGCTTTACGTGAGGATACGACAGTAGTTTCTATCATGCATGTAAATAATGAAATTGGTGTAATACAAGATATAGCAGCGATAGGGGAAATATGCCGTGACCGTAAAATAACATTTCATGTTGATGCGGCTCAAAGTGCTGGCAAAGTCCCCATTGATATGGAAACGCTCAAATGTGACTTAATGAGTTTTTCAGCACACAAAATTTATGGCCCAAAAGGTATTGGTGCATTATATGTGCGTCGTAGACCGCGCACTCGTATTGAAGCACAAATACACGGTGGTGGGCATGAACGTGGAATGCGCTCAGGAACCTTAGCTCCACATCAAATTGTTGGCATGGGTGATGCTTTTCGTATTGCTAAAGAAGAAATGGCAACTGAAAATGACCGGTTATTAATGTTGCGTAATCGTCTTTATGATGGTTTGAAAGACTATGAAGAAACCTATGTAAATGGTGATTTAGAACAACGTGTGGCAGGCAATTTAAATATTAGCTTCAATTTTGTTGAAGGCGAAAGTTTAATGATGTCGTTAAAAGGTATAGCGGTATCATCTGGCTCAGCCTGTACCAGTGCATCACTTGAGCCAAGTTATGTATTACGCGCAATTGGTCGTAATGATGAGTTAGCTCATAGCTCATTACGTTTTACAATAGGTCGCTTTACGACAGTTGAAGAAGTTGATTATGCCATTGCTCAAACACGAGCAGCCGTAGAAAAACTTCGTGCATTATCACCCTTGTGGGATATGTATAAAGATGGCATTGACCTAGATTCAGTACAGTGGGCAGCACATTAAAAATTCAGTTTAAGGAAAACCTGATCAAGTCGATTAGAATTTAGCAAGCAAAAAATAATTGGACTTGATCAAGATTTCCTTAACTAACTGATTCTAAAAATACTTAAGGAGTAAATAAAAATGGCATACAGTGAAAAAGTAATAGATCACTATGAGAATCCACGCAATGTTGGCGCTATGGATAAAGACGCAAAAACAGTGGGAACAGGAATGGTAGGAGCACCTGCCTGTGGCGATGTAATGAAATTACAAATCAAGGTCGGTGATGACGGCATTATTGAAGATGCCAAATTCAAAACTTATGGTTGTGGCTCTGCGATAGCTTCATCAAGTTTGTTAACTGAATGGGTTAAGGGAAAATCTTTAGATGAAGTTCAAGCAATAAAAAATACAGATATTGCTGAAGAACTTGAATTGCCTCCTGTAAAAGTACATTGTTCAGTGCTAGCAGAAGATGCAATTAAAGCAGCAGTAGCTGACTATCAGTCAAAACAGTAGTTGTGTGAGACTGTAGGGCTTGTAGTATATATACCCATCCCCCCTGTTTTTTGCATATTATTATTGAAGGTTTAAAAGATGGCAATAACACTAACAGATGCGGCAGCAGATCGTATTAGCAGTTTTTTAGAGAATCGTGGCAAAGGTGTTGGTTTACGTTTGGGGGTAAAAACACATGGCTGTTCAGGTATGGCTTATGTGATTGAATTTGCTGATGAAATTGACGAGACTGATACGGTTTTTGAAGATCATGGGCTAAAGATTATCATTGATCCAAAAAGTCTTGTTTATCTCGATGGCACAGAAATGGATTTTGCCAAAGAAGGGCTAAGTGAAGGCTTTAAATTCAACAATCCCAATGAATCTGGAGCCTGTGGCTGTGGTGAAAGTTTTACCGTTTGAAGAATAGAGGATAGCGGCTTAAATCTGTGCTTTATAATTTGAAGAGTTAGTGTAGATTAACTCTGCTAACTATCGTGCTTTGTCGGATTACGCTATCGCTAATCCGACCTACAAAAATGCAGATTTATGCCGATACCTCCCCAAAAAATATTAGTATTACTATGAATATCAATAAATTATAGCAATACCCTAAGATCACTTGCAGAGCTTAGCTAATATCTTTAATATACCCATCCCCCCCTTTTTTTGCATATTTTCGGATACACTGAATGCTCGATTTTACACAAAACTATTTTGAATTATTTGACTTAGCTGAACAATTTGAAATAGATGATTCTCAGCTTTCAGCATCTTTTAGAGCATTACAGGCAAAATATCATCCTGATAAATTTATCAATGCTAACGATCAAGAACGTCGTGTTGCATTGCAAACAACAGGTTTTATCAACGAAGCCCACGAAACACTACTTTCATCTCGTTTGCGCGCACGTTATTTGCTAACCTTAAAGGGAATTGATTTTGATGATGAGATTGACACCACTCACGATGGGGCATTCCTTATGCATCAAATGGAGATTCGTGAAGCACTTGAAGATGTAAAAAACGCTACAGACCCTTTGGCAAGAATAGATGATATTGCGCAGGAGATTAGTGGCGAAGCAGATGCCTTAAAAGATGATTTTATTGAAAAAATGGAAGAGGGCAAACTTACCTGTGCAAAGGATGCTGTTTTAAAAATGAAATTCTTTGAGCGTCTCTGTGAAGAATCCAGAAGAATAACTGAAGAATTAGAAGACGAGTTATTTTGATTTAGGATAAAAAATGGCACTATTACAAATTTCAGAACCCGGCATGTCAACAGCACCTCACGAGCACCGACTCGCAGCAGGTATTGATTTAGGGACAACTAATTCACTTATAGCAACAGTGCGCAGTGGCAAAGCAGAAACGCTTAAAGACGGGCAGGGCGATGCACTATTGCCTTCAGTCGTACAATATCAAAAAGATGCGCAGGTAATCGTCGGTAAAGCTGCAAAAGCAGCCCAGCTGGACGATATTCAAAATACGATTTCATCAGCTAAACGTCTGTTAGGTCGCGGTATTGCTGATATTAAAACACTCGATGGAAAACTTCCTTATGAGTTTGTTGCATCCGATTCAAATGTGCCACAAATACAGACTATTGCCGGCAATATAACAGCAATAGAAGTCTCGGCAGAAATTCTAAAAGCACTCAAACAACGTGCAGAAAACACGCTTGGTGATGAATTAAAAGGCGTGGTCATCACTGTCCCCGCTTATTTTGATGATGCACAACGGCAAGCCACTAAAGATGCTGCACGACTAGCTGATCTCAATGTTTTTCGTTTACTTAATGAGCCAACAGCTGCCGCTGTAGCCTATGGGCTTGATCAGAATGAAAGCCTGTCAGAACGTATTATAGCGGTATATGACTTAGGTGGTGGTACATTTGATATTTCCATCTTAAAATTAAATAAAGGTGTCTTTGAAGTATTGGCAACAGGTGGAGATTCTGCGCTGGGTGGTGATGATTTTGACCACAAAATTGCCGAATGGATGCTAGAGCAATCAGGCTTGCAAACCAATGACTCTAGTGCTTTTCATCAGGCAATGGTTGAAGCACGGCGTGCAAAAGAAGCTCTCACTAAGGCTAATCAAACAGATGTAAGCTTAGGTGGCTGGCAAGGCGTATTAAATCGTACTGATTTTGATGAAATGATAGCACCGCTTGTTAAAAAGACGCTACTAGCCTGCCGTCGCGCATTGCGTGATGCGAATCTAAATAAAGATCAAGTACATGATGTGGTTATGGTAGGTGGATCGACTCGCGTACCTGTGGTACGTGAAAAAGTGGGTGAGTTTTTTGGCAAGCCACCATTAGTTGATATTGACCCTGATAAAGTCGTCGCCATTGGTGCTGCGTTGCAAGCTGATGTTCTTGCAGGCAACAAACCCGATGAAGAAATGCTTTTATTGGATGTAATCCCGCTATCATTAGGGTTAGAAACCTATGGGGGGCTAGTTGAAAAAATCATAGCGCGTAATACCACCATTCCAATTACACGCGCACAAGAGTTTACCACCTTTAAAGATGATCAAACTGCAATGAGTGTTCATGTTTTACAGGGAGAGCGCGAAACAGTCGAAGAAAATCGCTCATTGGCGAAATTTTCCCTCAAAGGTATTCCACCGATGGTTGCGGGTGCGGCTCGAATCAAAGTGACATTTAAAGTTGATGCAGATGGGTTGCTAACGGTTGATGCTGAAGAAGAAACAACAGGTTCTAAAGCGGGGATAGAAGTTAAGCCATCCTATGGGCTTACCGATACCGAAATAGAAACTATGATTCGTGATTCAATGGAAAATGCACAAGCTGATATGCAAGCCAGAAAATTTCGAGAACAAAAAGTTGAAGCGGATCGTACTTTAGAAGCATTAGATTCGGCTATGGCTGCAGACGCAAAAACCATGCTGAGCGAAGATGAAATAAAAACTTTATTAGATGCGCGAGCAGAACTACAGCAAATCAAAGAAAATACTGATGATGCTGAAATTCTCAAAGCAGCAATTCAAAGCCTAGAAAAAACAGCAGAATTTTATGTGGCTCGGCGTATGGATGATAATGTCAAAACCGCAATGGCTGGTCACAAAGTATCAGACTTTTCTGATAAAAATAAGGATGAAATATAAAAATGCCTCAAATAATCATATTACCCCACGAAGAACTTTGCCCAGATGGAGCTGCATTTGAAGTAGAGCCAGGTATAACGCTGTGTGATGCAGCACTAGCCAATGATATTGAAATAGAACATGCCTGTGAAAAATCACTAGCTTGCACAACCTGTCATGTCTATGTGCGAGAGGGCTTTGATTCTCTTGAAGAAGCCTCTGACCTTGAAGAAGACTACTTAGATAAAGCTTGGGGTGTAGACCCAGATTCACGTCTAAGCTGTCAGGCCAAAGTAAGTGATGAAGATTTAGTGATAGAAATACCAAAATACACCATTAATATGGTTTCTGAGAACCATTAAATCACTGTTTTTAGAGTGCTCTTAGGGACGGCATAAGAATGATATAATACCCATCCCCCCCTTTTTTTGCATTTTTGTTACGCGAAAGCCGTAGAGGAATGGCAAAGACCCACGAAGTTTTTAATAGCTCTCAAACTTGGGAGAGCTTGCTTGCATAAGAGGAAAATTAAATGCAATTAAAATGGACAGATACACTCGATATCGCAATAGAACTTGATGAAACTTATCCTGATGTAGATCCGCGCTATGTGCGTTTTACTGATCTGCATGATTGGGTATGTAAGTTAGATGGCTTTGATGATGAACCCGAGAAATCTAATGAGAAAATTCTAGAGTCTATTCAGATGAACTGGATTGAAGAGAAAGATTAATCTTGTGCATAAGAAAATCCCACATAGTCACTATGTGGGATTGAACTTGCTTATTATTTTCTTAAAAATAAACCTTAGCGACAAGGTCTAAAACGAAGTAAGAATCTTACTCGATTATGTAAGTCAGCAGAATCAACTGCGGCATAACTATTTCTACCCATTGCTCTGATCTGGCTGTTTATGCGTAAATTATATATTCCGCCATTACAACCTGTAGCAAATGAGGCATGATGAATATTATCTCGTTTAGTAAAGTTTCCGCCTGCTGGTTTGCGGTAAGTGTTTCTTTTCCATGAGGTATATGGTCTTCCAGCAAGGAAATATTTACGGCTTAATTGACCTTTGCCTTCAACATAACCTTCCCAATCTGCGGTTAAGTGAGAAACTTGAAAGCCACGAGGTACTTTAATAGGCACTGAAAATGAACAGGCTGAGCGTCTTAGTCCGCTAAGTGAGTCTTTACCAGCATCATACGAGTCAAATAAGACACTTAAAGTTGCAGTATTTGCGCCAGAAACAGAAACACTGCCTGCGCTACAACCTGTTCCTGCCCAGTTAACTGGATTTTTAAAGTAAACGGCTGGTGTTGCTTGAACGGCTGAAACCATGCCTAAAGTTAATACCGCTGCTGCTGTAATAGTAGTTAAAAATTTCATAATACATCTCCTTCTGTTTATCATTAATATCGGTTTAATATTTCTTATTAAGTCGATGGCTTGTTGTGTTTGTTTGCCATCTGGTGGAAATAATGCCGTTTATCGAAAAATAGTTGTATCCCGTAATTAAGGGGTAGGGGAGAATATTCAACTCCCCTAAATAGGGGATGATATTTTTTAAGTACTTAATAGATTATTTGCCTGAACAAAATCATTTTAGTAAACAACCAAGGGGTAGTAATCATGAAAAAGTCAATCTATGCAGTAAGTCTAGTTTCTTTAGCCATTTCCATTTTTTCAGCTAATGCATTAGCTGATGGCGTAACAAAAGTTTATTTATCAACAACACCCATAATGCATGTGAATAAACATACCCACTATGCACCTCCTCAAAAGGTTAGAGTTTTACGAACTCAAAATAAGCGGTGGATAAAGTCTTTTAATAAAAAACGTGCTAGAAATGCTCGTAAGGTACGAACTATCAAACGAAATAAAAATAGAGTGATAAGCACAAGAGTTATAAAACTTAAGCCTCAAATCAGGTATCACTATATTCGAAGTGGAGATAGCTTATATAAAATAGCAAAAAAATATAATGTGACAATTAAGCATATTATGCGAATTAACAATCTTAAAACAACAGTAATAAAGGTTGGAGGAAGACTTAAAGTTTAGTTTACATCAAAGGAATCAATACCTTGAACCTGAGTCCGTGAGTCCAATACGGATAACAGGGGATAAGAGATTGGTTTAGCCCCCCTGTTTTTACATGTTTTTACCTCTGTACAAAAATATGTAAAAACAGGGGGGGATGGGTAAACATGCTCGTTATATCATTGTCTTGTAAGTTATTAATCATATTTTACATTAGCCTCATGGATTCAGATATACTTTCATTAGATTATCAACTTATTATTGCTCCAGAGCTAAATAACTAAACAGGAATACAGATTATGAGTATTGCACCATTAATGCTTGATCTTGATGGGATTGAATTATCAAAAGAAGAAAATGAGCTTTTACAGCATCCTTTAACAGGTGGCGTGATTCTTTTTAGCAGAAATTATGAATCAACCGAGCAGTTATCGGTATTGATTGATGCTATCAGGGCATCGACAAAAAAATCATTATTAATCTCAGTTGATCATGAAGGGGGTAGGGTGCAGCGCTTTATACCTGAGTTTACACAGTTACCTGCTATAGCAAAAATAAGTCAGTACGAAAATGCCCAGCAAAAGTCCTACCATCATGGTTGGCTCATGGCCGCAGAAGTTAGGGCAATGGGAATTGATTTTAGCTTCGCTCCAGTGCTTGATATTGATTATGGTGTGAGTGAAGTTATTGGTGATCGTTCATTTAATCAAAACCCTGAGACAATTTCATTACTTGCTAATGAATATATAAAAGGTATGCGTGAAGCTGGAATGGCTTCAACAGGCAAACACTTTCCTGGTCATGGTGCTGTCACAGAAGATTCTCATCATGATATTCCCGTGGATAGACGCAGCCAAGAAGAAATCTGGGCGAGCGATATTATCCCTTTTAAACGTCTTATCGAGGCGGGTTTAGATGCTGTTATGCCTGCACATATCATATATAGCGAGCTGGATAGTAAACCCGCTGGATTTTCATCCTACTGGTTGCAAGATATTCTGCGAAAGCAATTAAAATTTGACGGTGTTATTTTTAGTGATGATCTCACTATGCAAGGAGCATCTGTCATGGGTGGTTACCCTGAACGAGCCGAGGCCGCAATGGAAGCAGGTTGTGACATGATTTTGGTGTGTAATAACCGTGATGGTGCGATACAAGTTATTGATCAAGCCAAAATAAATCACACTGCAAAATCAGTAGAGCGACTCAATAAAATGATAGGAAAAACATTTATGAATCGCTCAGCATTACTAGATACCCGTCGCTGGTCAGAAGCAGTGGAGGAAGTAACGGCAATTGTTTGAGGTGTTTATATAGCGGATGAAAGCTATACCGCTATTTATGTTATTGTTATTGATAACGATCAAACTCATTATAATATTCAGGGAAGCCCACTGCACTTTTTAAGCCTTCAAAATCTAGTACATTAGTGGGTTCTTTGCCTTGTTTTATCATTGCTAGAGATTCTCTCATCGCAAGGATTGATGCATTAATTAGGCTTAGTGGAAAGACTGCTATTTTATAGCCTATTTCTTCTAGTTGCTCTGCTGGCAAAACGGGAGTTTTGCCGTGTTCAATCATATTTGCCATTTTATAACCAGGAACTTGCTTGCAATATTCTTTCATTTCTTGAATTGATTCGGGGGCTTCAAGGAAGGTGATGTCTGCTCCTAATTTGGCAAATTCATTGGCTCTAAAAACTCAAATTAGCACGAATAAAAAGGTTAAATACCCATCCCCCCCTTTTTTTACACTTTTTAGTAAAAACAACGAAGAAAGATAAAGTAGCTACACATTAAAATTAATCACCGTAAAGCACTGTTTTACATAGTCATTACAACTAACACAGCCCTCCGGTACAGATCCGTACGTGCGCTACTAACGCATACGGCTCCTACGTCAGGTCAAACGCTAAATCGCTGA
>Ga0256840_1003732_pt1 | contig 12031 bp, 11 predicted proteins | sample 355202metaG_FD_185969 | JGI IMG/M metagenome (GOLD analysis project Ga0256840, IMG submission 185969) | Hydrothermal vent microbial communities from Mid Atlantic Ridge, Atlantic Ocean - 355-202 | ecosystem: Environmental > Aquatic > Marine > Hydrothermal vents | place: Atlantic Ocean: Mid...
AGCAAATCAATGGTGAAAATAGTTTGGCGTAAAAAAGCATTAACAGAGTTAAATAATGTTTACAAACAGATAAAAAAGAATTCTCCACAATCAGCAATAAAAGTCAGAAGTGAAATTTTAGCAACTGTTGGTGGATTAAAGTTGCATCCAGAAATTTATCCATTAGATAGATTTAAAAAAGATAATGATGGAACTTTTAGAGCTTTTGAAAAGTATAGTTATCGAGTAACTTACAGAGTGTTAGAAACAGAAATATCTATGTTAAGAGTTCGTCATACAAGCAGAGAACCATTAGAATATTAAAAGGGTTATTGCTACGCAAACCAAATCCAAATTTTTGCAAAAAAGCAAAAAGTCCACTAGCTCCCACACAAATAACCACAGTCGCTTCTGTGTGATTGCATCGCATAGCATTACAGAAAATAACAAAACTAAAATTTTTATTATCTTTGTTTGAGAAGAAGATTATATTTATGGCGTAGCTGTAGATTATTTTGGAGAAATAAGAATGATTGATAATGTAATTATAGTAAGAGAGTTATGATGAGTGTACGCGATACAATCGCGCACCAGCGTGGGGATAATAATTTAACAAAATCTTTACATGAAGGTGATTTTATTCAATCAAATGTCAATTATAATTTAGGTTCTTCTAAAATTTCAATAAGCAAATCTGACGATATTTATGATTCTTTTTTCATAACTGTTGGTTGGAAAATGAGACAAGGCTTTAAATCTACACAAAAAGGAATTAGCAATGGCTTGAAGAGTATGAGTAATTTGGTTTATTCTTTTAAAAAAGAAACCAAGACAAAAAATAATAAAGCATACAGTAATAAATATTTTATAAATGAAAATTAAATTAATTATTTTATTAGTGCTATTAGTATCGTGTAATAATCTTAATCATGAGGAGCAAGTATTTTTTAACTCTGGTATTCTTTCAGAAGGTAGGATAGAGGTTACTAGAGATAATGTTAGAAGTTGTATTTATGAGAATTTTGTTCTTATAGGTAATCACAAGGGAATGCTATATATAAATTTTTATGATTCAACAGTATATTTTGATATATATGGAGCGAAAAATGGATTAAATAAAAAAATAAGAAATAGAATAAATAGTTTATATAGAAAGCGTAAACATGAGACGGCATATATTAATTATTTTAAAGTTACAGACACCACGGTTTTTATAGATTATTACAAGGTTCATAAAGCTAAAAATGAAACAATTGAGATTGATTTTGAGTATTTACCTTAAACTTTTAGCTATGTACTAGCACCACACACCAAGCAAAACCACGACAAAAAGGTTCCAAAGTTGGAACTTTGCGATAGGTAAAGGTATTAAAAGAGATATTGATAAATACTATTTCTTTTTTTGTTTCTAAAATTAATTTATTGTTGTGTTTGAATTATAAAAACCAAATAGAAATTCAAAACAAAAAAAATATTATTATAATCATATTTAAAAGAGTGATTTTTATTAAAATTTGATAGTTTTAATCTCGTTAAGACATACTACACCTACTAAGTTTACTAACACAAGTATTAAACTGTCTATTGGTTTCAATTCTATCTTTTCTTGCTTGTTTAATCTGTTCTTTAAACAAATATTTATCAGGCATTTTACCGTTAAGGATATCAATAGGTCTTCTTCCTGTATGTTCGGTAAAATAGCGTTCTTCGTTATAATAAACTATAAAACGCTCTAAACTTAATAAGTGAGATGTAACATTTTTAGAAACCAAGCCATTTAGAAATTCAGATTTATAAATACTATGCGTACTTTCAGACATATTATTAGGATATGGAAATTCATTTGTACGAGCAGTAATTTTTGAAACAATTGGTGGAGCAACAATATTCCTCCAATCCAACATCAAAATACACTATACAATCGTATAATAACATGAGTTTTTTAATGAAAAAATTCATCATATAATCTTTCTCTTGTTAAATTTATACTAAAGCTATTTTCTAAAACGGAAAACCAATATTTATTTATTAGCTTTGCAACAAACTAAAGACATTGAAAAAATTTTTATTTATAGTCCTATTTTTATTGATTAAGTTCTCTTTTTCTCAAGATAAGAGAATACAAATCACACATGCCGATTTTTTTGATATTGATGAAGAAAACTATCCAGATGCTACAATTGGTCTTGGTAATGTATTTATTGAAGTTGATGGAGCGACTTTAAAATGTAAAAAAGCAATACTTTATACAAAAAATAATTATTTACAAGCTCTTGGAGATGTTGTGTTAAATCAAGGTGATACTATTGTTCAAACCAGTAAATATATAGAGTATGATGGCAAGACAAAACAATCCTTGTCTTGGGGTGATGTGGTCTTAAAAAACCAAACCATGACGCTTAAAACTGATACTTTACAATTTGATAGAGTTTCACAGCAATTGTATTATAAACATCATGCAACTATTGAAGATAACACCAATGTTTTGGAGAGTGAAACAGGAAATTATTTTTTAAACGATAGTAAATTTCAAGCGCAAACCGATGTTGTGATTACCAATCCTGATTATGTTTTAAAATCAAATCATTTAGACTATTATACAGATTCTGGATTAGCATACCTTTACGGAAAATCAACTATTAAAGGTAAAGAAAGTTTTATTTATTGTGAAAAAGGATTCTATGATACTAAGGCAGACATCTCTCATTTTACCAAAAACGCCTATATTTTATATAAGGATAGACGAATTGATGGAGATAGTTTGTATTATGATAGAAGACGTGGTTTTGCATCAGCAAGTAAAAATATTATCATGACCGATACGGTAAATCACACCGTTCTTAAAGGGAACTATGCCGAATATTTTCAAAAAAAGGATTCCGCTTTTGTGGTCGATAAAGCTGTTGCTATTTCTAAAACAGAAAAAGATTCCATTTATATTCACGGTGATACTTTATTGTTTACAGGAAAGCCTAATAGGCGAATTGTACGAGCTTACCATCATGTTAAATTCTTTAAACCAGATTTAAGTGGTAAATGCGATTCTTTGTTTTCAAATCAAGCTACAGGATTATTAAAAATGTTTAAAAAACCTATTTTATGGTCAGAAAATGGACAAATTACAGGTGATACCATTCATTTATTAAGTAATGTAAAAACCGAAAAATTGGATAGTATGAAAGTCCTTGGAAATGCCTTTATGATTCAAAAAGATACTATTGATGGCTTTAATCAGATTAAGGGAAGAAATATGTTTGCTAAATTTGAAAAAAACAACATTAAAACAGTCGATTTTATTGGAAATGGAGAAACCCTTACTTATTTAAGAGATGAAGATACAACGGAACTTATTGGCATTGCAAATACAACCTGTAGCAAATTTCATATTGAATTTAAAAATCAAGAAATTTCTGAAATTCGATACTTAGTTAATGAAGAAGGGAAGACTTATCCTCCTTCAAAATTACCCGAAAATGCTAGAAAGTTAAAAGATTTTATTTGGCGTGAAGACGAAAGACCTTTGACAAAAGATGCTATTTTTAATGAAGAGAGGAAGACCAAAGACCAAAGACGGAAGACCAAAGACCAAAGACCAAAGACTAAAGACTAAATAGACTAAATAGACTAATTGAAAACAGATTTTTTTAAATACCAAGCACAAACTACAAACACACCTCTAGCTATTGAAATTGATTACGCTAAAGGTGCATACATTTATGATAAAAAAGGAAAAAAGTATTTAGATTTTATTGCTGGAGTTTCGGCAAATACTTTGGGTCATAATTATCCTAAAATAAATAAAGCCATAAAAGAGCAAGTAGATAATTATTTACATGTAATGGTTTATGGTGAATTTATTCAAGAAAAACCTGTAAAATTATCTAAATTATTAATTCAACATTTACCTGACTTTTTTAATCAGGTATATTTGGTAAATTCAGGTACAGAAGCTACTGAAGGCTCATTAAAAATGGCTAAACGAGTTACTGGAAGATCTGAATTGATTGCAGCTCATAATTCGTATCACGGAAACACACAAGGTTCAATGAGTGTCTGTGGTGCAGAAGAGCAAAATCGTGCTTTTAGACCTTTATTGCCAAATGTAAAATTTATTGAATTTAATAATTTTAAAGACCTGAATAAAATCACCACAAAAACTGCTGGAGTTATCTTAGAAACCATTCAAGGAGGAGCAGGTTTTATTGTGCCAAAACCAAATTATTTAAAAGCGGTAAAAGAGCGTTGTCAAGAAGTTGGTGCGCTTTTAATATTAGATGAAATACAAAGTGGAATTGGCAGAACAGGCAAACTATTTGAATTTTTAAATCATGATATGTTTCCTGATATTATCATAACAGGAAAAGGACTTGGTGGAGGTTTGCCTATTGGAGCATTTATTACTTCTAGTTCAAATATGGAACAATTTAAAGAACATCCTAAATTAGGACATATTACTACTTTTGGAGGAAATCCTTTAGTAGCAGCTTCGGCTTTAGCTACTTTAGAGGAAGTATTGAATCCACAACTAATGGAAAAAGTTTTACAAAAAGAGCAACTTTTCCGCAAATTACTTGTTCATCCTAAAATTAAAGAGATTAGAGGAAAAGGACTAATGTTGGCTTTAATTGTTGAAACTCCAGAAATGGCTTCAAAAATAATCTTAAAATCCTTAGAGAAAGGCTTACTTTTATTTTGGTTGTTATTTGAAGGCAGAGCTGTTAGAATTACACCTCCTTTAAATATATCTGATAAAGAAATTAAGGAAGGTTGTGAGCTTATTTTGAGCGTTTTAAATGATTAAATAGCTTTTTTTCTCGCAAAGACGCTAAGGCACGAAGTTGTACCAAATCAACTATATAATTAGTAAAAACAAAAAAAGCGAGAAATCTATTTAGAAATCTCGCTTTTAAAAATTTAATATTTTATTACTACGCGTTTTCTTTCTTAATTAAATTTAAAGCAGAACCTTCTCTAAACCAAGCAATCTGCCCTTCATTATAAGTGTGATTTGCGAGGATAGTTTCTTTACTTCCATCTTTATGTGATAATTCGATGCTTAAAGGTTTTCCTTCAGAGAAATCGTTTAAATCAACGAAAGTAAAAGTATCATCTTCTTGAATTTTATTATAATCTGCTTCATTTGCAAAAGTTAATCCTAACATTCCTTGTTTTTTCAAGTTTGTTTCATGAATACGAGCAAATGATTTTACAATAACAGCAACAACTCCTAAATGACGAGGTTCCATTGCAGCGTGTTCTCTTGATGAACCTTCTCCATAATTATGCTCTCCAACAACAACCGATGGAATTTTAGCTGCTTTATAAGCTCTTGCTGTATCTGGAACAGCTCCATACTCACCTGTTAATTGATTTTTAACAGTATTTGTTTTTCCGTTAAATTTATTTACAGCACCAATAAGCATATTGTTAGAAATATTATCTAAATGACCTCTAAATTTCAACCAAGGACCTGCCATAGAAATATGATCTGTAGTACATTTTCCTTCGGCTTTAATTAACAGCTTAGCATCTTTTATTTCTTTAATAGGTTCAAAAGGTGTTAATAATTGTAATCTTTTTGATTCTGGACTAACAACAACTGCTACTTTAGAACCATCTTCAATTGGAGCAACAAATCCAGGATCTTTAACATCAAATCCTTTTGGAGGTAATTCAAAACCAGTTGGTTCTTCAAGCATTACTTCTTCACCATCTTTATTGATTAGTTTATCAGTCATCGGATTAAAATCTAATTTTCCCGAAATAGCTACTGCTGCAACCATAGACGGCGATGCAACAAAAGCATGTGTATTTGGATTACCATCTGCACGTTTAGAAAAATTTCTATTAAACGAATGGACAATAGTATTTTTTTCTTGCTTGTCTGCTCCTTCTCTTGCCCATTGCCCGATACAAGGACCACAAGCATTGGTGAAAATTTTAGCATCTAAATCTTCAAAAATTTGCAATAAACCATCACGTTCTGCGGTGTATCTTACTTGTTCGGAACCTGGATTAATACCAAATTCAGCTTTTGCAACCAAGCCTTTTTCAACAGCTTGTTTGGCAACAGAGGCTGCTCTAGACAAATCTTCATAAGACGAATTGGTACAAGAGCCAATTAAACCCCATTCTACCATTAAAGGCCAACCGTTTTTAGTTGCTTTTTCTGTCATTTCTTTTCCAACAGGAGTAGCTAAATCTGGTGTAAAAGGACCATTAAGATGTGGTTTTAATTCATCTAAATTTATTTCTATTACTTGATCAAAATAAAGTTCTGGATTGGCATACACCTCATCATCACCAGTTAAATAATCTTTAATTTCATTGGCTGCATCGGCAACATCTGCTCTATTGGTTGCTCTTAAATAACGCTCAATAGATTCGTCATAACCAAAAGTAGAAGTGGTTGCTCCAACTTCTGCTCCCATATTACAAATAGTTCCTTTTCCTGTAGCTGAAAGTGATTTTGCTCCTTCTCCAAAATATTCAATAATGCAATCTGTTCCTCCTTTGGCAGTTAGAATACCTGCTACTTTTAAAATCACATCTTTTGCAGCTGTCCAACCAGATAATTTACCTGTTAATTTAACACCAATTAATTTAGGAAATTTTAATTCCCATGCCATTCCAGCCATAACATCAACAGCATCTGCTCCTCCAACTCCAATAGCTACCATACCTAAACCACCAGCATTTACAGTATGACTATCAGTACCAATCATCATTCCTCCTGGGAAAGCATAATTTTCTAGCACTACTTGATGAATGATACCTGCTCCTGGTTTCCAAAAACCAATTCCGTATTTATTAGAAACAGAACCCAAGAAATTAAATACTTCGCTTGAGGTATTGATTGCATTTTGCAAGTCTTTATCTGCTCCAATTCGCGCTTGAATTAAATGATCACAATGAACAGTTGTAGGAACAGCAACTTCTTTTTTACCTGCTTGCATAAATTGCAATAAAGCCATTTGTGCTGTTGCATCTTGGCAAGCAATACGGTCTGGCGCAAAATCTACATAATCTTTTCCTCTTGAATACGCTTTTTTTGGTTCACCTTCCCATAAGTGATTGTATAATATTTTTTCTGCAAGTGTAAGTGGTTTACCAACAACTTCACGTGCTTTATCAACATTTTGTTTCATTCGGCTGTAAACGCCTTGTATCATTTTAATATCAAATGCCATAATTATAGGTTTTAGTTATTTTGAAGTGATTTTAACTAAAAAATACACTTTATTATTAATGTTTTGCGAAGTTACAAAAAATGAGAATACTATTAAAGACTTTTGAAAGGATTTTAATTCGTTTTCAATTATTCTTAAAATGACAATTTAAAATTCGTGATTTCATAAAAAATAGCATCTTATTTGATATTTTTTTATGAAATATTTATGTAAATATTTAGAGAATAAAGGTATTCGTAATTTTTAAAGTAGCTAAATTAAAAACATAACAGATGCATATTGTACTACTTTATAATATTTGGAAAAGCTAATATTTTAATGCCGTTTAAGTTATGCGATACACATTTTATTTTCTATTGTTTTCTATGAACTCCGTTGGATTTATGTATCCTTTAGTATTTGACGAATAGCCTCCTCCTATAGGAAGATTTACTTCATTTCTTAATTCAAAATGCAAATGAGCTAAGTATTGTCCATTATTATTTCCAATTGCCCCAATCAGTTTTCCTTTTGTTACATAATCACCTTTTTTTACCAATATATCTTGGCAATGAGCATACAAAGACTCTAATTGTTTATTTTCATCAATAAAATGAACAATTCTTATTACATTTCCCCAACCACCATTAATATTTTTGGCAAAAGAAACATATCCATTTGCAATAGAATATATTGGGTCTCCTAAATCCGTATTTCCTCCACCAGTTCCATTCCAGTCATCTCCTAAATGATTGTTTTCAGTAAATTTTTGTGCATTATAATATCCTGTAGCATTAGGTTTGCCTACAGGAAAATCAAATCCATTTGTAAATTGAATTGTATCATAGTTCACCATCATCATTTCCTTTTTTTGGAAATCATTAATTTGAGTTGTGCTATTTTCCTTTTTAGAATTACAACTTATGATTGATAAGATTAATATTAGTATATTTTTTTTCATTGAACTATGTGTGCTTAAAAATAAAAATCCGCCATTTTAAAATAATATCTTTGTTATTCTAAGTTGTAAAATTAGTATAAATACATAATTAATACAAAGTTTTTTTCATAAAACGATAAAATACAAATCAATCATCCTGCTCTTTAAAATTCACACATCTCAATTGTTCCAAAGCTTGATGTACTTTGTTATAATCCTTTTTACGAATAGAGAGTACAAAATCACAATCATATTCCATTTTTTGATGGATTACTGTTACGTGATTGTCTTTAACAATGCGCAAAATTTTGTTTAAATCTTTGTATTCAAAATTAATTTCGAATTCAATATTTACCGTTTTTTCTACAATTTTGGCAGTTTCTAAAACGTAACTTGCAGCCGTTTTATAAGCAGTTATTAAACCTCCAACACCTAATTTTGTTCCTCCAAAATATCTTACAACAACAATTAAAATATTCGTTACGTCTTTAGATAATAATTGTCCGTATATTGGCATTCCTGCGCTATTACTTGGCTCTCCATCGTCATTTGCTCTAAATCTAAATTCTTCCATTCCCAAACGCCAAGCATAACACCAATGCCTTGCTTTATGATGCTCGGCTCTTAATTCTTTTATACATGCAGCAATATCTTCTTCATTTTTTACAGGATAAGCATAAGCAATAAATTTACTTCCTTTTTCTTTATAAATTTCGCCTACAAACTTTTTTTCAATGGTTTTATAGGTGTCTTTTGGGTTTTGGTCTTTGGTCATTGGTCTTTAGTCTTCAGTTATCAGTCTTCAGTCTTCAGTCTTCAGTTCTCGGTCTTCAGTTTTCGGTCTTCTTCCATCTTCCTCTAATCGACTGAAAAGGTAATCAAAAATATGGAAATAATGGCTAAAATAATTCCAAATAAATTCATTTTTGATAATTTTTCTTTAAAAAACAACACTCCTAATAAGGTAGAAAATAAAACGATAGCAACATTATTCATCGTAAACACTGTAGAACTGTCTAAATGTTTTGATTGTAATGCTTTTAAAAGGAAAAACATCGCAAAATAATTAACAACACCTAAGATTAATCCTCCAAACAAATTGTTTAAAGATAAAACAGATTTTTTTCTAATTATAAAAAAACTCAATAATAGGCTTCCTAAAACTCCTGCTACTAAAAAAATAACGGATAAATAAACGGAAGTTTGCTCATTAGAAACATACATTTTTTGTACATATTTTAAAGTTGTATCTAATATTCCTGAACCAATAAACAGCGTAAAAGGCAATACTAACAATGATTTATCAATTTTTAATTTAGCATCTTTATGAGATGCAAAATAAACGGCAATCAATGCTAGAACAATTCCAATAATCTTAAAAATTCCTGCACTTTCGTGATACATTATTAAACCAAATAATACAGGAATAACAACACTCATTTTTCCCGCAACAGCTACAACAGACATTCCTAATTTTTGAGCTGTTAAACCCATAATATAAAAAAGTGTAATGAATAAGAAACCTAGAAACAAAGCGCCATAAAACCAGTCTTCCGAAGGTGTTTTAATTACAGAAAAACGATTTTCAGAAGAGAAAAAAGCAACTGTAAAAGCAAAATAATAATTGATGACAATGGCTTGAAAAGTGTCAATTTTATATTTATCAAATAGTTTAAAAACAACAAATATAGCAGCGTTAAACAATACGCTAAGAAGAATAAAAATCATGGTCCTTAATTCTTTTTCAAAGAAACTTCTTGTGTGTAATCAACAGGATAATCATAATGAAAAACACCTATTTTGTATTGTACTGTGCCTTTGTAATTTAATTTTACCTTTTTTGAAGAAATTACATTCATTATATTGTTTAATAAACTCTGCTTGTTGTCATTAAATACTTTTTCAAAAGGGATAACTGCTTCTAAAGGAATTTCAAATTCACTTTTCTTAGGCACTTCAAATGCTTTAGTTGTAACCGTTGCCAAATCAATACTGTCCATAAAAATATGAATATCTTTAGCTTGCAAAGTTCCTCCTACACTATTCTTATTTTTAAATTGTAGTTTTGCCTGAACGGTAAAGTTTTTTAGCGAAGTATCTATAATATCAATAGAATTTACTTTAATAAATTCTGGTTTTTCAGTAACGGAACAGCTTAAAAGTATCAAACTTAAAAATGCTGAAGATAGTATCTTTCTCATCAAATAATATTTAGTAATTTTATCGTGCAAAAATACTACAAAAAACGGAATGACTATACAACAACTTCAAAGAGTATTTAATTCAGAATTATCTCATTTATATCCTCAAACTGAGGTTGATAGTTTTTATTATTTAATGATGGAATCGTTTTTTCAGCTAAAGCGAGTTGATTTAGCACTTCAATCACAGCAAGAAATTGAAATTCCAAAAGCGTTTCACGAGGCTTTAAACAAATTAACATTACAAATTCCAATTCAGTATATTTTAGGTAAAACAAACTTTTACGGATTGGATTTTTCCCTTAATAACAACGTGCTTATTCCAAGACCAGAAACAGAAGAATTAGTTGAATGGATTATTAACGATATTAAAAACAAAAACTATTCAGTAATTGATATTGGCACAGGATCAGGTTGTATTGCTATAAGTGTTTCAAAGCATTCTAATGCAAATGTTACTGCCTTAGATGTTTCTAAGGAAGCATTAGAAATTGCAAAAAAAAATGCACTTTCAAATAATACTAAAATTCATTTTATAGAAGATGATATTTTAAAGCCGTTAAAAGATTATCCAAAATATAATATTATTGTTAGCAATCCTCCTTATGTACGACAATTAGAGAAAAAAGAAATCCAAGCCAATGTTTTGCAAAACGAACCACATTTAGCTTTATTTGTTGAAGATGAAAATCCGCTTATTTTTTATGATGCTATTGCTAATTTTGCTTTAAAGCATTTAAGAGAGGAAGGTTTATTGTACTTTGAAATAAATCAGTATCTAGGAAAAGAAACAGTTGATCTTTTAAAAAGTAAAGGTTTTCATAAAATTGAACTCAAAAAAGATATTTTTGGAAACGATAGAATGATTAAAGCCCAAATTTAATACTTTTGCACACTTAAAACTATTTATTTTGATACGATTAAACGAATACAAAGCATTATTTTACAGATTAGGGTTAGCTTATTTTTTCTACTTTTTAGTAAGAATACTCTTTTATTTTTACAATAAAGAATTATTGCATATTGATGGTGCTGGAGAGTTTTTAAACGTTATTTATAGAGGTTTCACCTTTGATACAACCGCAATTCTGTATGTAAATTTATTATTCATTTTGTTTAGTACTTTACCTCTTTTTTACAATACCAAAGCGTGGTATCAAAAAGTGCTTTTTTATATTTATTTTACAACCAATCTTTTTGCTTACGCTACTAATTTTATCGATTTAATTTATTACAAGTTTTCAAATTTTAGATTAACCATTGCTACATTTAATGAATTTGGGAATGAAACTAATGGCTTTTCATTGGTTATTTCCTTTTTAAAAGATTATTGGCATGTACTGTTTTTCTACCTTATTTTATCTTGGTTATGGATTAAATTATACAAAAAAGTAACTGTTGATCCTACAAAAGTAACTCACAAAATAAAATACACTTTGGGTTCGATAGTCATTTTTTTAATTTTAGCTACGCTCATTGTAGGTGGAATTAGAGGTGATTTTAAACACAGCACCAGACCTATTACTTTGGTTGATGCCAATAAGCATGTTACCAAATCAGAACAAGCTGCTATGGTGCTAAATACACCGTTTACACTGATTAGAACCATCAATAAGAACTATTTTAAACACAAAAAATATTTTTCTAAAAATGAGTTAAATTCACTTATTAAACCTATAAAACAGTATCATAAAAACGATAGTATTCAATTAAAAAACAAACCAAATATTGTGTTGTTTATT
>Ga0256840_1003733_pt1 | contig 12031 bp, 14 predicted proteins | sample 355202metaG_FD_185969 | JGI IMG/M metagenome (GOLD analysis project Ga0256840, IMG submission 185969) | Hydrothermal vent microbial communities from Mid Atlantic Ridge, Atlantic Ocean - 355-202 | ecosystem: Environmental > Aquatic > Marine > Hydrothermal vents | place: Atlantic Ocean: Mid...
GTTAAGTGTTAAATTTTAAGTTTGGTATTTAACTGCTATTTTTATTTTAACCAACGCAAGTATAAAACAATTAACTAGAATTGGTTGAAAATTTTAGTTTTATATACGAAAATCACTTGATTTCGATACAAAATTCTTTCAGAATTTCACTCAATCTGACGTGATTTTATATTAATACATAACAGATTAAAGTAATTGATTTTTTGAAAGTAATTCTATAACTTCTTTATAATCAAAGGATAGTTGAAGTTTGATGGCTTCCTTATACGAAAACCAATTATAATCTAAGACTTCTAATTCTTGAATTTTTATTTCGCCATTCCAGTTTCCTAAAAAACGATAATAGTTTCTGTCTTGCCAAACACCTTTTTTTAAAATAGAAGTAGGTGTAAAGTTTAAATTACACTCTTCTTTTACTTCTCTTATAACATTTTGCTCAGCCGTTTCACCTTTTTCAGCTCTTCCACCAGAGCAACCCCAATATTTAGGGTAATTTTTAGTGTAATTTGAACGTTTAAGGAGTAGTATCTTTTTATTTTGTAAAATAATTCCTGAGGCAGCTAAAACCATGTAAATAATTTATTGTTTTATAACTCCTAATGTAGCCGTTTGCCCGGTTGTTAAATTCCATTCTTTGTCAGAAAGTAAATTTCCATTGGCATCATATAAACTAAATTCAGCAGTATTAGGACCTGAAAAACCTTGGTTTAATGCTTGAAAATCAATCCTGTTATAACCATCTTTTAGTTTTACATAAATCACAAAATAACTTCCTTTTAAGCCAACATTGTCACTTATAACCTGTTCATTCAAGTAAATTTTAATACGATCACCATCAATATAACTGTGATCTCTTGTTTCAATTTTAACAATTCTACTAGTGGTAGTTACAGTTCCTAAGCCATAGGTGCTTGCTAAACTTTTGTGAGTTACATCTTTACCTTTCCAATATTTTACTCCTATAATGTCTTTATCTTCAGGGCGGTTCTCAAGTAACATATTAGAAGCATTATTATTAGAGTATTTCTTCAGATTTTGGTTTATAGCTTCGGTATTTATTTTTTTATTAATATTGAAATTAATATTTGGTTTTGTTTTTGTGGTTGATGGGTTTGCTTTTAACTGGTTTGTTGAAATAGTAACACCCATTTCATTGTTTATAGTTTTTGTACTATCAATTTGAGAAAATAGCGTAAAAGAGCTTAGTAATGAAATAAAAAAGACTAGAGTTCCTATTTTAGAGTTTTGCGCCATACAATTTACATTTGGTACTTTACAGCAAAAAAAATGCCAATAATTTTATAGATGAGTAAAAATACTAAAAAAAGTCTCAATATTAATTGAGACTTTTTATTAAATCTTTGTTAAACAATTTAATTTTCGAATTATTTTACCATTTGAAAACTACGTTTTATAAAATTGGTTAATTCCTCTCCTTGTAAAAGACCTTGAGATAGTTTAGCCAAATCAAATGCCTGTTGAATTAAACGTTCTTGCTTCTTTTTAGTTTTTGTACTTAAAATTTCACTAACTAAATCATTATTGGTATTAACAACCAAGTTATACATTTCAGGGAAATTACCCATTCCCATCATTCCACCTCCGCCAGTTGCTTGCATTTCTTTCATACGTCGCATAAATTCAGGTTGTGTAATTATAAATGGATTTGCATTTGAATCCATTGCCTCTAACTGAACAGTATACGTTTCTTTTGGTATTACACTTTCAATAATTGGTTTTAACTTTTCTTTTTCTTCATCTGAAAGTTTACTTATTTTAGGATCTTCTTTTTTTATTAAATTATCAATATGGTCTGCATCTACACGAACAAACTGAACATCTTTTTTACTTCCTTCTAGTTTTTGTAACAGGTGTGAAACAATTGGAGAATCTAATAATAAAACAGTATATCCTTTTTCTTTTGCAGCATCAATATAACTGTGTTGCGCTTTAACATCAGAAGCGTATAAAACAATTAATTTATCATCTTTATCTGTTTGAGACGATTTAATTTTTTCTTCTAATTCACTCCAAACAAAATATTCTTTATCTACAGTTGGATAAAGAGCAAATTTATCTGATTTTTCGAAGAATTTATCTTCAGAAAGCATTCCGTATTCAATAATAACCTTAATGTCATCCCATTTTTCTTCAAATGCCTTTCTGTCTTTTTTAAATAAACTAGCTAATTTATCTGCTACTTTTCTAGTAATGTAACTTGCAATTTTTTTAACAGCAGCATCAGATTGTAAATAAGAACGAGATACATTTAACGGAATGTCAGGTGAATCAATTACACCACGTAACATTTGTAAAAAGTCAGGTACAATCCCTTCTACATTGTCAGTAACAAATACTTGATTTTGATAGAGCTGAATTCTATCTTTTGTTGGATCTAAATTTTTACTAAGTTTAGGGAAATATAGAATACCTGTTAAGTGAAACGGATAATCAACATTTAAATGTATGTGAAATAAAGGTTCTTCAAATTGCATTGGATACAATTCTCGGTAAAATGCTTTGTAATCTTCATCTTTTAAATCATTCGGACTTTTTGTCCAAGCAGGATTTGGGTTGTTTACAATATTATCTACCGTAATTTTTTTAGGTTCAGCATCTTCAGGTGCATCTTTTTCCAAAGGTAAAGTTTCTTCACGTGTTCCAAACTTAATTGGAATAGGCATAAACTTATTGTATTTATTTAAAAGTTCATTAATTTTACTTTCTTCTAAAAATTCTGTAGAATCATCATCAATATGTAAAACTATTTCAGTACCTCTTTCTTTTCTTTTAGTTTCCTCTAGTGTGTATTCAGGACTTCCATCACACTCCCAACGTACTGCTTTTGCTCCTTTTTGGTAAGATTTGGTAAAAATTTCTACCTTTTTAGCTACCATAAAAGAAGAATAAAAACCGAGACCAAAATGACCAATAATTCCAGAGTCTTCAACTTTGTCCTTGTATTTTTCAAGAAATTCTTCAGCTCCAGAAAAAGCCATTTGATTAATATACTTCTCAACTTCTTCTCCAGTCATACCAACTCCTTGGTCAATAATTCTAATTTCTTTTTTGTCTTTATCAACTTTAATTTCAATTATTGGTTCACCAATATCACCTTTTATTTCACCTATGGTTGATAAGTGCTTTAATTTTAAAGTTGCATCAGTTGCATTTGAAATTAGTTCACGTAAAAATATTTCGTGATCTGAATACAAGAATTTTTTTATAATTGGAAAAATATTTTCAGCTGTTACTTTAATATTTCCTGTTGCCATATTTTTAGTTTTTAATTTTAATAATTTATTACCAATATGTATAGTCAAAAAAAATACCAAACAAATAATTATGACAAACTGACATAGATTTTAAAAAAAATAGTATATTCATTTGTTTTAAAAAGCAGTTAATTATATGAATAAACTTGATTATGATTATGTGGTAATTGGTAGTGGTTTTGGAGGTTCAGTAAGCGCTCTTCGTTTGGCTGAAAAAGGATATAAGGTTCTTGTTATTGAAAAAGGAAAATGGTTTAAATCAAGTGATTTCCCAAAAACTAATTGGCAACTAAAAAAATGGATATGGGAACCTAAATTAGGGTTAAAAGGTTTTTTTAAAATGACATTCTTAAATCATGTAACTATATTATCAGGTGTTGGTGTTGGAGGAGGTTCTTTAACGTATGCAAATACATTGCCTATTCCTAAAAATAATTTTTTTAGTTCAGGTAGTTGGGCAAGTTTAAATAATTGGAAAACAACGTTAAATCCGTTTTATAAAACGGCATATAAAATGTTAGGGGCAACCGTAAATCCTACATTATTTGAAGCAGATAAATCACTAAAACATATTGCTAAGGAAATTAACAAAGAATCTAAATTTGAACCAACCAAAGTAGCTGTTTATTTCGGTAAGGAAGGAATAAAAGTTAATGATCCTTATTATAAAGGAAAAGGTCCTGACAGAACTGGGTGTATTTATTGTGGAGCGTGCATGACTGGTTGTAGGCATAATGCAAAAAACACTTTAGATAAAAATTATTTATATTTTGCTCAAAAGTTAGGCGTGAAAATTATTGCCGAAAAAGAAGTGTTCAATGTAACTACTTTAGATAATAATGATGGTAGTAAAGGTTATAAAATTGAATATAAATCAAGCATTGGTAAAAAAGAAAAAGGAAATGTTACTACTAAAGCTGTTATTTTTTCTGGAGGTGTTTTGGGAACAGTTCCTTTATTATTAAAATTGAAAGAAAAATCGTTACCAAAATTGTCAAACTGTGTTGGGAAAAATGTACGTACCAACAGTGAATCTTTATTATTAGTTACTTCAACAAATAAAAAAAGTAAAGATTACTCAAAAGGAATAGCAATAGGTTCAATTCTACATACTGATAAAAATAGTCATTTAGAAGCTGTTAGATATGGTAAAGGTTCTAGTTTTTTTAGAATATTAACAATACCGTATGTTCCTCATAAATATTTCTTTGGAAGAGTATTTGGTACTATAAGTGTACTGTTTAAACATCCTGTTAAATTATTAAAAACTATTTTTACAACAAGTTACTCTCAACGAACAACGGTTTTATTATTTATGCAAACGTTGGATAGTACATTACGTATAAAATTAGGTAAATTCACTAAAATGAAAACAGAAAAGGAAGAAGGAGAAGTGCCCACCTCTTTTATTCCTGAAGCTATTTCGTTGGGAAAAAAGTACGGTGAATTAGTTAATGGGTTAACGTATGCGAACTTTACAGATGTACTTATGGGAACACCAACAACAGCACATATTTTAGGCGGTGCTGCTATGGGTAAAAATAGTACAATTGGTGTAATTGATAAAAATTGTAATGTATTTGGATATAAAAATATGCTCGTTTGTGATGGCTCAATGATTTCAGCTAATCCAGGTGTAAATCCATCACTTACAATTACAGCAATAGCAGAATATGCCATGAGTAAAATTCCTAATAAAAGTAAAAAAGAACAAAAAGAGTAGAGTTATGAATAATGAAATAAATAAAGAAGATTATATTTTAGTTGATGGATTTAAGCATATTAAATATACACAAGAAGTTTATACCAATGAAGAACTAATTAATAGATCAAAGAAATATTATAATTATTTTAATAAGCGAAGATCTATACGTCATTTTTCTGACAAAGAAGTACCTATAGAAGTTATTGAAAACATTATAAAAACTGCCTCTACCGCTCCTTCAGGAGCAAACAAACAACCTTGGACTTTTTGTGTTGTTAAAAATAAAGCCTTAAAAAAGAAAATTAGAATTGCTGCTGAAGAAGAAGAAAAGAAAAGTTATGAAGCGAGAATGAGTGATGAATGGATAGAAGATTTAAAACACTTAGGGACGGACGCTAATAAACCTTTTTTAGAAACTGCACCCTATTTAATAGCCGTATTTAAAAGACCCTTTGAATATGACAAATATGGGAATAAACATCAAAATTATTATGTGAATGAATCTGTTGGTTTAGCATGTGGGTTTTTAATATCAGCAATTCACAATGCAGGCTTGGCAACGTTAACACACACGCCTAGCCCAATGCGGTTTTTAGAAAAAATATTAGAAAGACCAAACAATGAAAGAGCATTTTTATTATTACCTGTAGGTTTTATTGCCGAAAAAACTTATGTACCCAATATAGTAAGAAAATCGCTCAAAGAAATAATGAAAGTATACTAAACAATTTTTATAAGTTATTTAATAAAAACAATAAAATAATGAATGTTAATACGAAGTATAATAGCTGATAATACTTGTAGATTTTGTATGTTTGAAATAAATTTTAAAATTATAGTATGTATAATTCAAAAATAACAGGACTAGGCTATTATGTTCCTGATAACATTGTTACAAATGAAGATTTATCCAAACTAATGGATACAAATGATGCATGGATTCAGGAAAGAACCGGTATTAAAGAAAGAAGATGGATAAAAGAGGGTAGTGAAGATACTTCTGCTGTTATGGGCGCTAAAGCATCTCGAATAGCTATTGAAAGAGCTGGGTTAACCAAAGATGATATAGATTTTATAGTTTTTGCAACATTAAGTCCAGATTATTATTTTCCTGGAGGAGGAGTTCAATTGCAAGATATGTTAGACATGAGAACCATTGGAGCATTGGATGTTAGGAATCAATGTTCAGGATTTATTTATGCCATGTCAGTAGCCGATCAGTTTATAAAAACAGGGATGTATAAAAATATACTAGTAGTTGGTGCTGAATACCATTCGGGTGGTTTAGATAAAACTACTAGAGGTAGAGGAGTTTCTGTAATTTTTGGCGATGGGGCAGGAGCCGCTGTGTTGTCAAGAACAGAAGATAATACCAAGGGAATTTTATCAACTCATTTACATTCAGAAGGAAAACATGCGGAAGAATTAACGGTGTTAGCACCAAGTATTAAGCACTGGGTTCCAGCAATAATTGCAGCCAATGATAAAAATGATGAAAGTTATTTTCCATACATGAACGGAACATTTGTATTCAAACATGCTGTTGTTCGCTTTTCTGAAGCAATAATGGAGGGTTTAAAATCTAATAATTTAGACGTAGCAGATATTAATATGTTAATTCCTCATCAAGCAAATTTACGAATATCTCAATTTGTGCAACGAAAATTTAAATTGACTGATGACCAGATTTATAATAATATTATGAAATATGGTAATACCACAGCAGCTTCAATTATAATAGCTCTTACTGAAGCTTGGGAAAAAGGAAAAATTAACGAAGGTGATTTAGTTATTTTAGCAGCTTTTGGAAGTGGATTTACTTGGGGTAGCGTTATTATTAGATGGTAACCAAATAATTAAAACAAATAATTAAAATAATAAAAAGCCTCAAAATGCAAGTTTAGAGGCTTTTTTAAAAGGATTATTTTGATTGATTAATTCAAATAATTACCAAAGTATATCCTTTTTAATATTTTATTTTCACTAATAAATATTAAATAAATTTGTGTTGTATTGAATTAGAATAGCGTCTACTGTTATTCCAATTAATACGTGTTGGAGTGTTTAGTAATTCGAAATATGTGTAACCTATTTTATTGTTTTGTGTGTTCAAAGATTTCATAATTTTATTTTTATAATATTAACTTTGTTCTACTTAATAGACTCTAAAGCGATAGTTATGTTACACGGTTTAACATACCTTTAACTATAATTTTAACAAATGAATAAAAAAACGTTAGTGTTAGGAGCTTCGGTTAACCCTAATAGATATTCATATATTGCAATCCAAAGACTTATTGAAAATAAGTATGAAGTAAGAGCTGTGGGAAGAAGAGAAGGTACTATAAATGGTATTAATATTTATAAAACTAAAAAAATATTTAAGAATATTGATACCGTAAGTTTATATTTAGGCACAAAAAATCAGGTTGAATATTACGATTACATATTGAAATTAAACCCTAAACGTGTTTTGTTTAATCCTGGCACTGAAAATAGTGAGCTGGAAGAAATACTTTCTCTAAATAATATTGCTTTTGAAAGAGCCTGTACCTTGGTGTTATTGAGTATAGGAGCATATTAATTTAGGATGCTTTTAATAAAAAAAGAAAATAGACTAGTATAATCTATTTTTTACAGCAATTAATTCATTTTGCAAATCTTCAATTTTTTGTAGTAAGTTAAAAACAATATCTATCCCTTCTATATTTACATTTAAATCGTGATGCATTCGTATCATTTTTTCAATATCCACTATTTTATCTTGGTGAATGCACTGAGTACGTTCAATAGTTAAAATATCAATCAATCCTATTTCATTTAAATCGCTAAAAAAAGACATTTTAACTTTGTAAAGAGAGCACAATTTATCGAGTGTTATATAATCTTCTTTAATCATGATGTTCTTAATTTTGAAAGTTCTTTAAATAATTCTTTTTCTCTTTTTGTTAAATTGGTTGGAATTTTTATTTGATAAGTTATATACAAATCACCAAAAGAGCCTTCTTTTTTATAAATAGGAAAACCTTTTCCTTTCAGTTTTACTTTTGTGCCATTTTGGGTTTCTGGTTTTATTTTGAGTTTTACTTTTCCATCAAAAGTATCAACAGTAACTTCACCTCCCAATACTGCTTTATATAAATCTAAATCAACAGTAAGGTGTAAATTATGATTATCCAACTTAAATTTTGTATTATTTTTAATTACAAATTTAATATGTAAATCACCTCTTGGTCCGCCGTTTATACCTTCTCCTCCATGTCCTTTAATTTTGATAATTTGACCATTTTTAACTCCGGCAGGTATAGTAAGTCTAATATTTTTACCATTAACAGTTAATGTACGTTTATGGGTTTTATAAACATCTCTTAAATCTAGTTGTAATTCAGCATTATAGTCTTGACCTCTAAATTTTACAGAGCCAGAACTTCTTCTTGAAGAACCTCCTCCAAACATAGATTCAAAAAAATCAGAATAATCACTACCAGAAAAGTCGCTATAGGCCTTTTGCTGAGAACTTCTTTGATATTGTTGCTGTTGTTTTTGTGCTTTTTCGAAATGTTCAGCGTGTTCCCAATCTTTTCCGTATTTATCATATTTTTTACGGTTTTCTTTATGGCTTAAAACTTCATTAGCTTCATTAACAGCTTTGAATTTTTTTTCTGCCTCTTTGTTATTTGGGTTTAAATCTGGGTGGTATTTTCTAGCTAGTTTTCTATACGCTTTCTTTATTTCGTTTTCAGTTGCATTTTTTTGTAAACCTAATATTTTATAATAATCTATAAAAGCCATTTTAGTATGTATCTATAATTTATTTATAATAATTTTTAATAAGAAATGAATCGAAAGTTACGAATTAAATTTTGTTTATCTATTCACTTTAAATCTTAAAATTTCACAAAAATTTAATTTTTTTATGCTATTGTAAATTTCATTTGTTTAATGTATAAAGTAGTAATTTTTCATTGTCATTTGGGAGTTTTATAATTTCATTAAATTTTAGACCTAGTTTTAGTAGTAGTTTTTGAGAGCGAAAATTCTTTTTTGTGGTAATTGCATTAATTTTTGGAATAGCAAGCTCTTCAAATGCTGTTTTAATAAGCTTATTTGCAGCTTCAAAAGCAAACCCATTATTTTCATACTTTGGAAGAAAGGCAAATCCAATATCTATACCATTTATACCTTCTCTATTATAAAGACCACAAGTGCCTATTTTTATTTTAGTTGATTTTGTAATAACTGTATAGTTAGCGTAGCCTAGTTTTTTCAATTGAGGAAGCATTTTATGTTGAATATAATTTTTAGCATCTTCAATTGAATGAACATTTCTATCTCCAATATATTTAATCCATTTTGGAGTGTTTAACAGTTCTAAAATAAATTCAGCATCTTTATTAGAAGTAGGTTCAAGTATTAACCTCTCCGTTTTATAAGATTTATAAGAACTCATTACTAAAGAGGTGCTTTTTTACAAATCATTAAGAATAATGGGTATTTTTTAATTTTCGAATTTATTTTTTTTTCAATCACGTGGCATATTTCGTAATATTCTATCTTAAATCCGTTATTTATTAAGAGCTCAGACAATTGGTTTTTATCAAACCCATTATGCCCCTCAAAACTAGGGATGTTCGCATGAAAAGAACCATCTTCTTGAACTAGATCTGCAATACATAAATATCCATCAGTTTTTATGAGTGAATGAAATATTTTAGCAACTTTGTTCAAATCGAGTATGTGATGAAGTGTCATTAACATATAAACTACATTAAATTCCCCAATATTTAAATCATCTTTTAGCAAATCAATTAAAAGAGGTTTAAAATTTGTGAGAGATTGTTTTTCAATTTTATCTTTTAAAACATCAATCATTCCTTTTGAATTATCAGCAAGTGTAATTGTTTTAAAATCATCTTTTAATTGGTAGCTTAGTAATCCAGTTCCACAACCAAATTCTAAAGCATTCCAAGTTGTTTTTGGATGAATATAATTTCGAATTTCTTTAGCGAAAATTTCGGCTCTCTTTACTTTCATTGGGTCATTATCCCAATTTTTGGCTTGCTTATCAAAATGTTGCATAATATTTTAAAAAGTATAATTTATGTAATTTCAAATGTTTTACCTTCTTCAGCTAAAATAGTATTTGGAAAAATAGTTTTAGCTTCTTGTAAAAAAGTATCTTTATTTTTGTAACGACTGCTAAAATGACCTATCATTAATTGTTCTACGTGTGCTTGTTTGGCAATACTTCCAGCTTGCTCAGCAGTTGAATGCTTAGTTGTTTTTGCTAAATCTTCTTTATCTTTTAAAAAAGTAGTCTCGTGATATAAACAATTAACTTTTTTTATAATAGGTAAAATTTCAGGAAAATATGCGGTGTCACTGCAAAAAGCATAACTTTTGGGTTTTGAAGGTGCTAAGGTTAAAACTTCATTTTTAATAATGTTTCCATTAAGTAGTGTATAATCTCTCCCTATCTTTAGGTTCTGATAGTCACAAGTTTGAATTTCAGGATACTTGTTTATAGCACTTATATTTAATTTGCGTTCTCCCAATTTTTCTTTAAACAAGAAGCCATTAGTATATATTCTGTGATTTAGAGGAATTGTATGAACTTCAACTTTTGAATCTTCAAAAATTAATTCATTTTTTGAAGAAGTTAACTCGTGAAAGTGAAGAGGGTAATTTGTCCAAGAATTAGAAAGTTTTAGTTGCAATGTAATAATTTCTTTCAATCCTTTAGGAGCATAAATATGTAATTCTGTTTCACGATTTAACAATCTAAATGTTGAAATTAAACCGACTAAGCCAAAAAAATGATCTCCATGTAAATGTGAAATAAAAATGTGTTTTATCTTAGAAAATTTAATACTATATTTTCTAAGTTGTACTTGTGTTCCTTCTCCACAATCAATTAAAAAATTATGATTTTTAATTTCTAAAAATTGAGCTGTTGGATGTGCGTTTACTCTTGGTGTAGCAGAATGGCAACCTAAAATTGTGAGTTTTAAACTCATCTAATAATTAATCTTTTTGAAATAATTTCACTTTCGGTCTGAAGCGTGTAAATATACATGCCTTTAGTTAAATCAGCACGGTTAAAAGGTATTGTGTTGTAACCTATTTTACTGTTAATTTGCTCGATATATACTGTTTTTCCTAATAAATTTTTCAAGCTAAATTCAATTAATTGATTTTTGGTAGAGCGAAAATTAATTCTAGTAGTTAATCTAAACGGATTTGGATATGCAGAAACTGATGATAATGTTGGTAAAGGTTCATTTTTAGAAACAACAACACCCTTTTTCCCATTTTGCTGTGCAAAAGAAAAAGAAAAAATTAATAAAAAAGTAATTAAAAGTAGTTTTTTCATCAATAAGCAAATTGTTTTAAAATCCTAAATCTCGTTCAATAGCATCCATTTCAAGTATGTCTATCGCTTCTGTTAATGTTGGAACAACACTTAATTCATCTGGAATTTCATCTATATCTATTCCATCACAAACTAGCACAAAACTTGTGCCATTCTTTCTGTGCTGTACACTTACTTTCAAAAATAAGATTAATTCTTCAATTTTTATGTTAAAATTTTCAGAAAAATCAACAATTAAATGTTCTTTTTTAAATTCAGGATAGCGAATTTTAAATTCTTCAAGAAAATCTTTTACCAATTTTTGGGTTGGTTTTATATAGGTGTATTTTTTTGTTTTAGTTAGTACCATAAATTTTATTGCGTTATTTGTTGTGCCAATAAATAGATGACAGCCATACGTATAGCAACACCATTTTCAACCTGATTTAAAATGATTGATTGGTCAGCATCAGCAACATCACTTGTAATCTCAACTCCTCGGTTTATAGGGCCTGGATGCATAATTACAATTTTTTTACCTAGTGAATCTAGTATTTTTTTATTGATGCCAAAAAGTTGTGAATATTCTCTGGTAGAAGGAAAATAATTAATTTCCATACGCTCATTTTGAACTCTTAAAACATTTGCAACATCACACCATTCTAACGCTTTTTTTAAATTATATTCAATACTAACTCC
>Ga0256840_1003734_pt1 | contig 12029 bp, 7 predicted proteins | sample 355202metaG_FD_185969 | JGI IMG/M metagenome (GOLD analysis project Ga0256840, IMG submission 185969) | Hydrothermal vent microbial communities from Mid Atlantic Ridge, Atlantic Ocean - 355-202 | ecosystem: Environmental > Aquatic > Marine > Hydrothermal vents | place: Atlantic Ocean: Mid...
GCGGTTAACTGGGTGTGATTGGGTTGTTTTCGATAAGACATAAATAACTTAACCTGTCGTTGGTTTATAGGTTTTCCAAACATTTAAATCCCTTTTGATTTAACACATCTGAATAATACTAAAAACCGGCCAAGCTAGTTGTCGCTAGGCGGTCAAGTTAATTGTCGTCTAATACAGCGTAAGAGTTTGTAGATGCCACACACAAAAACAAGCCAAAACCCAAGGCAGATAATTGTTTAAAGCGTGAAGGAAAAGAGAAAATCATTTACAAGCAGTATAAACGCATTTGATCGCATTTTATATCGGTCGTTAAATGCGACTTGCCTATTATTTAGGCATTTTAAAGCGTAAAAGCACTCAAATAGCCATTTTTTAGTTGTCACCCCCCCCATTTTTCGACGTTTTGTACGTTCTATAGCCATTAAAATGCATACAAAACGTCGAAAAACAGGGGGGGTGGTAATCAAAATAAGCCCTTTTTAGCTAAGAAACAGAAGATACGAATGATCATGATCGTAACAATGCTCCTTTACATCCTAAACAAGATAAAAATCTTGTTAGCTCATGAAGAAAATACCCAGCAGTATTATAAAATCAGTCAAAATAATGTTTCCCTCGATAAAACCATTATCCGAAGCCGAAAAAAGCCCCAATGGGTGATTGATGAAGTGATCAAAATCAAAGCCATTATGCCAACAGCAAGTTGCAGAACGATCTCGCTTATTTTTAATCAACGCTATGCCAATCATTACCCCAAACAAGAAAGCATTGGCAAAACCTTTGTTGACTACACAAACCGCAAGCACCTTTATGAGATTCAAATCCAAAGAAAGAAAATCAAAAGCCGACCAGCCTATCAAATTCCGTTTAATAAAGTCTGGGGCATGGATATAACCTTTGTGCAACAACAACCCATACTCGGAATCATTGAACACCACAGCCGAAAAGCCAGCCTAATCCCCATCAAACAGAAAACCAGTATTACCATTTTGAGAACACTACTGGATATTTTAGAAATAACACCCAAACCCGAATTCATCCGAACCGATAATGAAATCTGTTTTAACTCAAAGCTGATTAAGTTGGGTTTATGGATTCTTGGCATAAAAAAGCAAACGACGCAAAAACACTGCCCTTGGCAGAATGGCAGGATAGAACGAGTGTTTGGGACACTTAAAGCCACCATTAAACATCTGCCAAAACAGAATGATTCAGATTTACCTTATCTGATTCATAGTTTTGAGTTTTGGTACAACCAGATCAAACCACATTCTAACTTGGATAACCAAACACCAGAATCGGTTTATCAAAAACGAATCAGGGAATGGTTGAGGAAGAATCCACCCGATGGATAAGAAGAAGCGAAACCCAAACGCTAGCTGTCCGCAAAATGTGGGGCTTGGTTGCGGGTGTTGTAGATGGAATCTATATTTTAGGGCGGAAACAGCAGGGAAAGTTGAAATATTTTTGCGATGATTTGAGAAAGTCATCACTTTTCTGCTTGGTTCGGTGATGCAAAGGCTGGATTTTTCAAAAAATGGCTGAAAATTTGGTGGGAAAATAGGCGGACAGTTCGGGCAGGACACCGACTAAAAGACTATGTTTAAAACGGGCAGTTACACAGAATTAGTTACAGTCTCATTATTCAATGTTGTACTTGTTTTTTATTGAGTCACTTATGATGCTTCTCTTCTTTGATCTTCTTATCTTAATATTATTATATACTTCCATTTTAATATTATTTAAGTAAAAAAATGCCAATTCTTTTAGTTTTTCTCTTGATTTCTGATCCTTTTCAAATTTTTGATAATCTAGTAGTCTTTTTAAAGTGAGTAAACCATCACTTTTTAGATTGGGTATAGTTGGTTTTATTGTGGCAATAACTAATACTTTTTGAATCAATAAACGTTCAATATTTTTTTTTGTATGAAGAGACAAAGACTCATCACTTAGTATAATTAATAGCTCATTAATATCAAATAATAATGCGGATGTTTGATTTTTTAAACCATGATTAATGTTATTAATTTTTGTTACATAGGTGCTCAACATTGCTGTTAAAAATAATATAAATATATAAAAAAATATTTTCTTCTTCACGATAATGTTACCTATTCTATTAATAAATCTAAGGAAGTGTCGTATGGCTTATTAAAAGCTTCTATAAATAATTCTTCATTAAAATATTGGGGGCCATATATATTTATTTTTTGTGCTTCGGGAAGTAAGTTGACTAAATCTTGAGTAGCTAAAATAGTGCCGCTATCACTATCAACACCTATAATTAATGATACGCATTGATTCACGCCCGCTTTTGCGGTACCAATTATACTTGCTAACCAACTTTCAGATCCGTATATTGACTCTTGGATTCCATATATTCCTCGTGATATTAGTTTAAACGATTCTTTTTTTGCAAATGATTCAAAATTTCTCCATGCTAACTCATACATCTTAAAATCGCCATCAATCCACAAGTCTGTAGATATGCTTGTAGCGTATTGCTTAAATAGCTGGTACTCAACAGGTTTTTCGTTAGCAAATTGATTTAAAAAGTCTCTATTGAAGCCATCAAAGAAAGTAGCTAAACCCAAAGGATCAATGTTTGATAGAGGGTTTCCTTCCACATAAGCATAAATATTAATTCCGCCCCTTAATCCAATAGGGTCACTGGTAAGGTATCGCCCAGTATTAGGGTTATAGCCTCTTAAATAATTATAATAAATGCCCGTTTCAGCATCTTCATATTGACCAGAAAACCTAAGATTAAGTGTGATTTTTTTCGTTTCTACAGTTGCTTTACCAAATGGTGAATAACTCACTTTCCAAACAGCTTGCTTATCATCGTTAGTTGCTAATCTCGGTGTACCAAGGTGGTCACTGTGTATTGCATAAATCTGTTTACGTTCAAACTTGGCTATAGGCTGTTTATTCAGATAAATATATTGGCTGGTGATTTCACCTTGTTCATTGGCTTCTGCCGTTAACGTATGGCTATCGTAAAAATAGTAGGTGACTTTGGACTTTTTGCCTTGAGAGTAAGTTACTTTTTTTACTCTCTCCCCAAAGGAATTGTATTTATATTTGGCTAATAATTGTTTTTTGCCTTTTGTATCTTTAAAAACTTTGATGGGTCTTTGGTCAGCATTGTATTCGTAGATAAAGCTGTCATTTATGCTGGGGCTTCCAGCTTTGTTGTACGAATAAGGCTTATAAGTAGGTTCTTTCTTATTTGGTAGTTCAGATTTGTTTTTTACTTTTGTGCTTGCTACATTTAGCAGTCTATTACCTTTTCCTCTTTTAGAGTAGGCATAGCTACTTGCATTGATTTCTCCCGTTTTTTGAGTATGAATTTTAGCTGTTCGATTACCTACTTTGTCATAGTTGTAAGCATAAGTACCCGTAAGCGTATTCGCAAAGGTCAGCCTACCTTGATCATACAAATAGTTTTGCAACGTACCATTCTCGTCAATCCCCGTAATATTGCCATTCTGGTCATAGCTGTATTTGAGTTTTAAGGTATCGGCAATCTGTATGTTCTTTAGCTGTCCATCGTCTCTATAGGTGTATTGTGTTTTTAAACCATTGTGCGAGAGGTAACTGGTTTCATTATCCGTTTTATCATTATCAATCTCGCTGATAATATTCTCTTGTTTTAAACCAAATAATGATTCTCTGGTGATCGCTCTTAGCTTGCCAATTTGATGGGGTTTGCTGTCATCTTTGCTGTAGTAGTGATAACGCAGTGTTTGGCCATCTGGCAATGTTTTTTTCTTTAGCTGGTCAAATTCGTTGTATTCGTATTGTGTGGTGAAGGTATGACCGTCGATTTCTCGGGTGTGAGCAATCAGTTGACCTTCTTGGTTGTATTTAAAAGATTCGGTGGTATTGGGGTTGGTGGTGCTGGCGAGTTTGCCTGTGGCGTTGTCGTAGGCAAACGTGGTGAGTTCGGTTTTGCCGTTTTTTTGCTTGCTTTGTTTTTGTGTGAGCTTGTTCGCTGCATTCCATTGATAGGTCGTGACCGTGCCTTCTGGGTCTTCTCTTTTTATTCTATTGCCTGCTTTGTCATAAGCATAAAGGTTAGTTCCGGTATCTGGGCTGATATGCTGTACGGTTCTGCCAAAGTCATCTTTTATCGTTTGGGTTTTATTGTCTCTGGCATCGGTTAGCGCGGTACTTTGGCCTTTATTATCGTAGCTAAACTGTGTAACCACATCACCGGGTTGGGTTAAGCCTAATAGTTGCCCTAGGTTGTTATAGCTTAGGTTAACCGCTTGTCCGTTCTTTTCGACTTTGGTGAGCTGACCTTTTTCATCGTATTGGTAATCGGTTTGGGTCTCGCCATCTAAGTTTTGGGTAGTGGTTTTATCTAATCTGCCCTGTGCATCGTAAAGGTAGCTGATGGTATTGAGTACATTGCCGTTTGACCCCATCAGCTTGGTGACAGTGGGTCTACTCTCCGCGTCATGGATTTGTTGTATCTTGCGTCCTTTGTCATCATTGAGTGTGTCCAAACGACCAGCATCGTCATACGCCATTTGGATGGATTCTGTCTTGTCTTCACCCATCAAGGTATCAATTTGTGTCAGCCTGCCTTCTTTGTCGTAGCGGTATGCAATACTGCGGTTACGCTGTTTAATGGTTTTGATTTGGCTACTACCATTACTGGATGAGTCGTAACTAATCAATAACGGCGTTTGTGTGCCTTTTTGGATTTGAGTCGGGTGACCATTCACATCATAGGCCAACACCTTAAGCGTTTGACCATCAGCTTGAGTAAGCGATTGCAAACGGTTGTGTTGATCGTAGGCGAGGTTTATGACATCTTCAACATCCTCACGCGGGCCATCAATGCGGGTGAGGTTACCGTTGGTGTAGCTGAGTTTGGTGGTGCGCTCTATTGGGCTAAAGCCATCATCATGAGGATTAGGGCTGTAACCTTGTTCGCTGATCTCGATGGGTAGTAAATCGGCATTGTAGCGGATACGAGTCATATGCTCGCCACTAAGATTTACCGAAGGCCTAGCAATTAGGCTAGGGCGGATAGCATTGCCCTCATACTCATAACGAGCAACCAGTTTCTCTAATACATCCCCCCCAGTTTTTATACTTTCTGATGAAATCTTCAAGGTTCTACCTTGCTCATCATAAGTATAGCGCGTCACATTCTGGGTTTTAATATCCGTAATTGTTTTAAGCTGATAATGGTTATCATAAGAATAACGTCGGTTAGAAACAGGGCAGGTAGAACAGCCCGGGCCTTCACTACTGATTAATAAGCTCTGACTGATTCGGGGGTAAAACTTCCACCTATAAGTACTTTTTTGCCCCAATGCATTAGTAACAATCGTCGTACCTAACTTACCCACCTGTTCAGGGATTTTGTACTCAAGGCTAACCTTCTCAACACCGTTTGCATGTTCTGAGAGGTTGGCTCTACCCTCATCATCATAACCCCATGTCGCAAAGCGTTTACCGGTTCTATCGGTTATCCCTGTTAAATAATTTGGAAAAGCCACATCCTCATAATGATACACACGTGAAGTTCCATCAGGGTAAAGCACTCTAGCTAAATTATGATCGGTATCATAGTGATAAGTAATTACCTTCCCATTAGGCAAGGTAATTGATTTAAGGTGTCCAGCTAAATCAATATTTGAAGAAGGCTCCTGAGAAAAATTAGCCAGTGCAGTGCTACCTTTAGAATAAGTTAACGTTAAAATACGCCCTTGATGATCAATAACTTTTGACAGCTTTCGTGCGCGCCCCTTACCCTTATAAGATAATGAGAAGCTACGATTTCCCGGATAAATGATTTTAGTGGGGAAGTTACCATTAAAAATAATTCGACGTCCATCCTGCATAAACCACGTTGGCCACTTTCCAGTACTCGCTAAATAGCCATCCGAAGGAGAGGATGCTTTATACACATTAGACTGGGTATCAAGGGTAAATGCTATGCGTCGCCCATCACTTTGGATAATTTCAACAAAACGTTGATCAGCACTATTTTTTAAACGAAGATCAAAAGAATGCCGCCAGCCAACGCCCAAGCCGATATCAATTGTGGTATTCAGTGAATTGTAATGTCGATTAAACAATAACGATGCAACACCACCAACAGCGGCATAATCTATTTCACGCTGATACTTATTACCCGTAATAACATTGATAGGATTACCCACGCCAGAGGCGGGTCGGTTAACCCGACTCGTGCTAGCAGGTGTAGACTTAGCAGCACCACACCCAGTGTCACCACCCTGAGGGCAAGGAGCGGCAGCATGAAGCAATGTAGGCTGAACGAATGTAACACTAAATAAAAAAAACAGGCTTTTGAAAATATGTCGATTAGTTTTCATATTTATAAGGGGAGGGCAGAAGCTTTGAAGTGATTAGTTTAATCTATGGTATAAACTAAATCAAAAAAGGTTGAATTTTACAACGTTGGTATTGGACTAAATGCTTGACCCATACCTTTAATCCAACGTCTTGAGGTTTGCTCGGCGAGTTGCCTGAGTTTGTCGATATTGCCAGCGACGGTAGGAAATTGCCGTTCAAAATAATGGATATGTTGAATCCAGCTTTTTTCATCAATGCCCAATCGGTGGAGAATGGGTGGTGTGTTGGCGGGTATTGAACCACGTTTGTTCTCTAGTATTGCCCTACCTGACCAATCCACCAGTTCTAAATAATCATTTAGCTCAAAGGGAATGGCTGTTTCTTTATTTTTTGTGTAATCAACAAAAGGCAGTAAGTCGCAATGCTGTGTTTGCATCACTTTTTGGATACGCTCTTGTATTGATGTAAAGTCCGATTGTTCAGGAGTTTTTGCCATGTCTGCACGTATTGGGTTTAGATCAACATACGCCATACAAGCGATGACAGCTTGCTCATCCAATAATGCTTGGCTTTTGAAACGACCTTCCCAAAACCGCCCTGTGACTTGATCTTCTCGATTCGATTCGCGTGCGATGAATTCATTTAAAAGTCGCATAAACCAGCTAATATCATGTAATCGTAAACGCCACTTTTCAACGATTTCATCAACGACTTTTAATTCAGCAGATGTGGTGCATTCACCTTTCATAAAGCGAGTAATTAGCACGGGAAGTGTGAAAAAGGTATTCCAACGCTCAATCACCTCTAAAGCACTCCAAGATTCAGCCTGCTCCTGATCAACACGCAAAACAATGTGGTAATGATTACTCATAACCGCATAGGCAGCCACATCAATGGCGAAAGTTTCTGATAAAGCTTTGATTTTATCGCTAATCCACCCTCGTCGGTGCTCATAGCTTATTCCCGTATGGTTATCCACACCACAAAGAAAGGCACGACGAACACAGCGGTTAATGCAGTGATAATAAGGGGTGACGGATAGATCGATTTGTTGAGCACGGGCAATAGTCATACGCCTATAATGCTACTTTGGGTTCTAGCTTGGGAGAATACAGGGATTAGCGGTTATTTTTTTCTGATAAAATTATGGCTGTCCTTAAAGCTTGAATCTCTTAAGTGTATGTAACTTTTCAGAATCTAAGGGTAATTGCTTATTTTCAGCTATTTTATAATTATTCTTAAACAGTAGAGTGGTCGGTGTTGTACTCTGAGGACAGCAATATTTTCAAAAAAATGGCTGAAAAGTTGGTGGGGAAATAGGCGGACAGTTCGGACAGGACACCGTTTTTATTCATTGAGATATTGATCATATTCGGATTTTAACTTTTTTGCCCAGTCAGGATTAATCTTATTCATTATTTTTATATGATGATTAAAGAAGGTTTTCCTAGGGTTTTTTCGCTTACTTCTTGATGTCCTATCTATACCGTTAGAGGCTTCACCTCTGGTTGATTGTTTGATGATCCAATAAATAATTTCATCTTCATCGATTGTAATCTTGTCTCTGTGAATTCTCCCACGTTCAACATCCCACCAATGCCAACCGTCAGAATCTTTTTTAATATTGATTTCGAGGCTACCATCGCCATGCTTTTCTCCATAAAAGATATTATCTTGAGGCGTAATATCGTGTTTCCTTAAGATATCCTCTATTTTATTTTTTAGATGTTGTGCTTCTTCATTAAATGAGTTCATTCTATAAAATTACCTCTATATAGCCTTGATCTATTAATTCCTGGATAGACAATATTGACTCAAACTGTAAGCCTCCCCCTGGTTGATCAAACCAAGAAAGTGCTTTTCCACTTTTTACATTGGACATACTTTTTAAAACCCGATATCTATATAAGGTTCCTTTTTTAGGTAACGCACGTTCTGCGTAGCTTACAGCTTCGTAAGAAAAATATTTACCAGTATCATCATCTGGTTTCTTAAAAGAATAGCGAGAAATGATACTACCTTTTAAGACATTTCTTGTTCTGGCTGCTCCATCAAAACCATCATTAGGAGGATATAACCAGTTACCCTTGTATTTCCAGTTATGTTTTTTGGCATAGCTTCTGAGCAGCTGAACAGTGATCTTTTTGCCACCCTTGAGCTTTGTACCGATGGCTTTGGAGCTAAACCAGTAATGAAAGGGTAGTGTCCCTCCATTTTTCTTATACTGTTTGTATGCCTTGTCGATGTTCTTGGGGCGCTTCTTGTCATCACCCTTCTTCTTTCCCTTCCCAAAAAACTTCTTACCCAACCCTGCATCAACAACACCAATAACAGCAGTAACAATACTACTTGCCGCATAGTCAATTTTTTGGCAATTTCTTTTTCCTAATAAATCTCTTTCATCCCAAATGATATTACCATCGGCATCCTTATTTAATGCTGATAAGCTACCAAATTGATTGATTAAAGTATCAAGTAAATCTCTCCCACCTTCAATACCGTCAACAAGTGCATCTAATAGAGTAAGTTTGGTTAGGCTTTTAATAAGTACAGATAAAAAACCAGTAACAGGGTTTTTAGTTGGTAACTTATTAATTTTGTCTGCAAATTTGCTGAGAGATACTATAGCAGCAACACCTAGTAATGTTGTGCTAAGTGCTTCAGGCTTTAAGTATGCAGGAACTTCTAATCCTTTAAAACCATATCGTCGTGTTATTTCTTTTGTAATAGATGCATTTAGGTGATTCATCACGTCTATGGTTTCATTGCCTAATATGCTTTTAACAATGCTTTCACCACCTAACGCATCAATAAATTCTCCCATTCTATCGAGCATAGTTGAATCATCTTCGGGGTAAGGATTCGCTATTTGGAGTCCCAATGGGTCTATTGCTCCGAGCGGATCACCCCCCACATAAGCATAAGTATTAACCCCACCCTTAAGCCCAATCGGGTCACTGGTAATATACCGCCCAGTCTCAGGGTCATAATCCCTCAAATAGTTATAATGCGTCCCTGTCTCTTGATCTTCATATTGCCCTGGTAATCTAAGATTTAGCGTAATACTTTGTTTTGTAATTACAGCTTTACCAAACGGCGAGTAATTCGCTTTCCAAACCGTTTAGAAAAAAACCAAAAGAAAAAGCACAAAAAAGTGCTAGGATTTAGTATTGCCTATTGACACCGGCTGGCTAATGGGTGACCCCTTTGATTACAATTTTTACCAAGGTCGCTGATCGGGAATATGAATTAGTGAGCCATCGTCTAAATTAATTTCGAAGTCAACCCCATAAGACATATAGGCTAATACTTTATTTTCTCTTGTATAAAGTCCTGTAATTAATCCTTTCCTGTTTTGAAAAGTGGGGGGGGGTTCTATTGACCAAAGCTTTCTTCCCTTATTGCCATATGCATGAATATTTTGAGTTAAAGATTCCTTTGTCTCGTCAACCTCTACACCCACTCGTTCAAGTAACACCAGTACTTTATCACCTGTAATTAATACTTTCTGGATAGGGGAATAAAACTTAAGTTCTATTCCCCCAATTTCTAAATTTGATATATGATAACTCATTGTTATAACTCATTTATTGGCCGTGGATTAGTAAAGTTCATTTTTGCGCTCCAGTTTGGGTCTATAACTTCATACTGTATAGCCCCTTGATTCCCTCCAAAATTTGATTCTACTTTACCTTTTCTTATTCGGGTTCCAAGACTCACATTGACATCTGAAACAAGTGTAGGTTCATGCTTCAAAGAGTATTTGATTTTTATTTGCGAGGGGGTTAAGCCAAAAACAGCCTCTTTTTTCACGATCCATTGACCCTCTTCATTTGGTCCGAAGTGAAATCTTACAAATTTTTCATCAGATAGACTTGTATATTCAGTTACCTGAGTACCTTTCTTGTATGGTGGGTTCCAGTCATTTTGAATAAATTCATTATTAACAGAGTCTGCAGTTCGCTTAACAGTTCTTAAAGTATTATTTAGATACCATTCCTCAAATCCTAGGTTGCCTCCATTCTCTTGGTAGAGTTCATGTAAAAACACTTCATATTTGTAGATGCTTTCATTTGGAAAGTAAATTCCACCAGGGGAAATAAAAGCAACAGTACCACTTGCCAAGTTATTTATAGAATCTCGAAATGCTAAATTCTGTCGTGCCCTAATATATAGTTCTTTTCCTTTTCCAACGTAACACATATCTTTATGAACAAATTTATACTGTGCTATGAATAAGTCATTGACTAACTGTTGATGGTTGTCCCATGTTCTCGTATTTAGTGCTGTAAAATTAGGGTTATATAATTGGATTTCTTTGATAAGAAGTACAATGTCATCTGCATCTGGCTTGTTAAAAAAATCTATAACAGAAGAGCCAACAGCTGTAATTGCAATAGATATAATTGCACCTCCCAAATAACTCAGAGCCCCTATATCTGCTGGACCTGGTTCTGGGCCATCTAACTGTGAAATAATCGCGGACTCTAGTAGAGCTTTGGTGAAGGCAGTTTCTGGGGCTAACAAGCCAAGTACATCTGTTTTACCTAAAGGATCACCCCCCACATAAGCATAAGTATTAACCCCACCCTTAAGCCCAATAGGATCACTGGTAATATACCGCCCAGTTTCAGGATCGTAATCCCTCAAATAGTTATAATGCGTCCCAGTTTCCTGATCCTCATACTGCCCCGGCAATCTAAGATTTAGCGTTATACTTTGTTTTGTAATTTCAGCTTTACCAAATGGCGAGTAATTAGCCTTCCAGACAGTTTGCTTGTCATCATTGGTAACTAATCTAGGTGTGCCAAGGTGGTCGGCGTGTATGGCGATGATCTGTTTGTCTTCTATTTTGGCTATAGGTTGGTGTTTAAGGTAAATATACTGTTGTAATGCCGTTATTTCATTTGCCACCCCCCCTGTTTTTCCTTGTTTTGTATTTATTTCAGCGGTGAGTGTATGCCCGTCATAGAGAAAATAAGTAACCTTTGGGTTCTTGCCTTGGCTGTAGGTGACTTTCTTTATTCTTTCGCCGAAGGTATTGTATTTATATTCCGCGATTAATGTTTTTTCGTTTGTCTCTGTTTGTTTATAAACTTTTATGGGTCGTTGGCTGGCGTTGTATTCGTAGGTAAAGCCTTTTCTTTGTTTTGGGCTACCGCTTTTATTGTATTGGTAGTTTGTGTTTTTTTCTGCTTCTTGGTTCTCTTTTTCTGTTGTAAGAGATGTTAAACGGTTACCTTCGCCATTTTCTGGGTAGTTATAATTTTCTTGTGTGGCTTTACCATTGTTATCTTCGTGGATTTTAGCGGTACGATTACCCACTTTGTCATAGTCATAGGCATAAGTCCCAGTCACCGTATCCGCAAAGGTCAGCCTCCCTTGGTCATACAAATAACTTTGCAGTGTGCCATTCTCATCTATCCCCGTAATATTGCCATTCTGGTCATAGCTGTATTGCAGTTTTAGAGTATCGGCGATTTGTATTTGTTTTAGCTGTCCATCGTCTCTGAAGGTGTATTGTGTTTTTAAACCATTGTGCGAGAGGTAGCTGGTTTGGTTGTCATCAGTCTTGTCATTATCAATCTCGCTGATAATCGTTTCTTGTTTTAAACCGAATAATGATTCTCTGGTGATGGCTCTTAGCTTGCCGATCTGTTTGGGCTTGCCATCGTTTTTTGTGTAGTAGT
>Ga0256840_1003735_pt1 | contig 12028 bp, 12 predicted proteins | sample 355202metaG_FD_185969 | JGI IMG/M metagenome (GOLD analysis project Ga0256840, IMG submission 185969) | Hydrothermal vent microbial communities from Mid Atlantic Ridge, Atlantic Ocean - 355-202 | ecosystem: Environmental > Aquatic > Marine > Hydrothermal vents | place: Atlantic Ocean: Mid...
GTAGAAGAGATAAAAACAAAACAATTTATAGGGTTTATAGGCATGATAAATACCTCATTTGAAGCATATTTTACACCATGTGTAGAGATAGGATGGCGATTACAAAAAGAAAGTTGGAATAAAGGTTATGCAACCGAAGGAGCAAAGCGATGTATAAAGTATGGATTTAAGGAATTAGAACTAAAAGAAATATATGCAATAACACCATTAAAAAACCAACCCTCAGAAAATGTAATGCAAAAAATAGGCATGCAAAAGCAAGGTACATTTGAACATCCAAAAATAGAAGAAGGACACTGGTTAAAAACAGAAATGTTGTATAAAATAGAGAAACATGAGAAATAAAATAAAAAGCGTATTGTTAAACGCAATGTTAATTACATTGTTTATAGGAACCTCTTGTAAAACGAAAGGGTATTTTCCAGAACCAGAGCATATACCATATAACAAAACAGATTATAATGGGTTTTATGATATCGGAGAAAACGGAAAAGAATTTAAAGTATTAAATGATAGCACCATCTCTTATATCGTAATAAAAGAAGGAGCAATAACATTAAACCGTATAAAAATAGCAAAAAATAGTTTACAAATCATCTTTAGAATTTAATTAGCTACCGTTTGTTTTTAACAAGTGCAAAAAAAAAAATCTAAAAATTTAAAAGTCTAAAAAAACCAAAATCAAACCGTAAAATCACCAACAATAGCATCAAAATCATCTTTAGTATTTACATTTCTAATTAAAGAATTATCAACCTCAATAACTTCAACAGCATTATTATTCAAAATTTTAGATAAAGACAATTCCCCGTGCGAAAGCGAAAGTAATAAAATAGGATAAGCCTTAGGCTCCCAAATAGTAATAAGAGGCTCAGGAAAATCATTATTAGCACCAATAAAAGTAGTAGCAATTTTAGAAGAATTTCTCTTAGAAATTAATAAATTAAGTAGATCTGTAGTAACAAAAGGCAAATCCGTAGCAATAACAAGCCAAGCTACATTAGGATTGAACATAAAAGCAGAGCAAATACCACCAAAAGGACCCAAATCCGTAAAATTATCCGTAATAGATTGCAAAGAAGTAACCTGTTTAGAATCCCTAATAGAGAGAAAAATATTGTTACTAGCAATAAAACCACCTAACAAATCAACCAAAAAATCACGCTGAGGTTTGCCATGGTAGTTAAGCAAACTCTTATCAGACCCCATTCTACTACTTTTACCACCAATAAGAACCAAACCAAATAAAGGAGCAATTTTTTCAAGAATCAGGTTTTTAATATGATTACAAATAGAATCAATATCCTTAATATTATAAGAAATTAGATTAATAATACTAGGATACTCATTAATTAAACGATTCGAAAAAGAAGCATTATTCTGTAAATTAACAATAAATTGTACATTAGATAAAAAATCAAAATTTTGAGATGACAAAAAATCAAAATTATCATCCAAAATCAAAATCTGTTGGTTGGCATTAAAATAATTACCATTAAGTAGTAAAAAATCAAGTTGTGAAAGAAAAAAAACATCCTTAATACGCGAAATATCAGAATTAATAAAAAAGTCAATAAAGTACTTTTTTTGTAGTTTTTCTTTGATTATTTGAAAAAAACTAGCAATAATAACATCATTAGAGCCAAAAACAGCAATTTCATTAACCGCAAAATTACCAAAAACTCTCTTAATTAATTTTTTTTTATTACCCATACATTACAAATTAAAATAAAAACTATTTCAATAATTTAATTTTATTATAAGAAGCCTGAATACCATGAATTAAAGCAGAGCTAAAACCCTCTTGCTCCATTTTATTTAAACCAGTAATAGTAATACCGAGCGGCGTAGTAACCTTATCAATTTCACTTTCAGGGTGATTATTATTTTTCAAAATCAACGAAGTAGCACCTTTAATAGTTTGAGCAGCAATTTTTTGCGCATCATCACTTTCAAAACCAATTTCAATACCAGCCTGCATGGCAGCCCTAACATAACGAAGCGCAAAAGCAATACCACTAGCAGCCAAAACAGTAGCAGAACCCATTAACTCATCCTCAATCAATAAAGACTCACCAAGATGCGAAAACAAATCAGCAACAACATTCTTTTGAGCATCAGTAGCATTGTTGGTAGAAATACAAGTCATGGATTCCTTAATAGCAATAGCAGTATTAGGCATAGCTCTAAACAAAGTAACCGAATTATTAATTTTAGATCTAAAATCATTTAAAGTAACACCAGTAATAGTAGAAATTACAATTTGATTCTCTAACATATCAGCAATATCAGCTAAGACAGCATCTAACTTATGAGGTTGAACACAAAGCCAAACAAAATCTTTACCTTTAATAGCAGAAGCATTGTCATTAGTAATAGAAACACCAAGTTTTTCAAAAGCAGCTAAAGACTTATAATTACGTTTCGTTAAAGTTAAATCCGTTGGGTTAACAACATTAGCATCCAATAAACCATTAGCAATAGATTTTCCTAAATTACCAGTACCTATAATCGTTATTTTCATTTCTATATATTTATATTAATAATATTATTTTCATAAGTCTTAATCCAATCATTAACCGAATATTTTTGCATTAAATTCGCAATTAAATCAAACGGAATATCCTCCATTTTTTTAAACCGAACACAACTCTTACCCATATCTAATTTAGATTTACAATGATTAGGATATTCAGAAACAAACCAATCGTGAATTTTAGGATTAGCATAAATACCCATATGGTACAAAGCAATAAAATTCTTTTGAGAAGCAATATTCACAAAAGGCAATGGCGTGTTAGGCGTAACATGATAACCACTAGGATATGTTTTTAAAGGAACAACAAAACCAACCATATTATAAATTAAACATTCATCAAAACCATTAGGAATATTATCTAAAATGATTTTTCGTAATTTATTGAAGAAAGGTTTTCTATCTTCAGGAATATTATTTAAATATTCAGTAACGGTCTTAACTTCAATTTTCATAAAAAACAGATTAGTAATATCGTAAAAATACTAAAAATAAGAGCAAATCATTTTATAAAAGCCCTATTTTTGATATTAAATATAAGAATATGCATATAGAAGAATTTAGAGAATATTGTTTAAGTAAAAAAGGAGTCACAGAAAGCCTACCATTTAACGAAGATGTACTGGTATTTAAAGTACTAAATAAAATGTTTGCATTAACCTCATTAAGTTCAGAAGAATTTAAAGTAAGTTTAAAATGTAAACCAGATAAAGCCTTAGAATTACGAGAAGAATATGAAAGTATAACACCAGCATTTCACATGAACAAAAAACATTGGAATTCAGTTAATGTAGAAACATTATATAAGGACACTTTGTTTATTCAATTAGTACAACATTCCTACGAATTAGTAGTAAAAGGAATGACAAAAAAGGATAAAGAAGTATTACAAAATATGTAAATTATTGAATAATTAATTTCTTAGAAAAAAGACCATTATCACTCTTAAACTTCAAAAAATAAAGACCACTTTTTAAATGAGAAAGAGGAATAGCAGTTATTTTAGAATCTAAAACCAACTCATTTAAAACCAACTGGCCTTGTAAATTAGATATAGAAACACGTACATTTTCAGAAATAAAACCTTCCAAATCAATATTAATTATAGTTGTAGCAGGATTTGGATATACATTAAAATTAGAAGCAACAAAACTAGAAACACTTAAGGTAACACTAGCATCTAAATAATCAGGAATACTATTATTATTAGTATCATCATCAGTAGGATCATCATTATTATTATAATCTTCATTAATAGTTAAAACGCCATCACCATCATCATCATTATCCAAATAATTTTCAATTAAATCCATATCTGTATCCACAAAAGGATGCAAAAACCTACCAGTAGAAATATTAATTTCAATATTAGTAGCAACAGAATCGCCATCATCATCATTATCTAAATAGTTAGGAATACCATCCATATCCGTATCATCATCAGTTAAAATACCATTATCGTTAATATCTTCATTACCATTAACAACGCCGTCACCATCATCATCGTTGCAATCTAAAGCATTTAAAACTAACGGAACAACAACAACACAACCATCAATTAAACTAGCAACTCTAATGGAAATAGAACTAAAAAATAAATTAGAAGTATCCGTAGAATACATACTAGGGTTAGTAATACTATTTATATTAACTAAAGCAAAATCTTCACTTTCGTGATACGAAATAGCAAATTCCGATAAAGAAACACCTAATTGCGACTCGACAGAAGTTAAATCAAAAAGAGCCATTCCAGTAGAATCATCAATACACTCCTCTAAAGGAGTAGGTGTAATAACCGTAAAGGGTTGTGTAGTTTGTACATTTATCCTTTGTGCACTAGTACAATTTGTAGCTTCTTCTGTAACAGATAAATGATAAACACCAGCCTGTGTAACAACAAGGATGTTAGCAGAGCTTAAAGTATTGTTATTATCATCCGTCCAAACAAGATCATATAAAGTAGGATTAAACCCAGGATTTAATATAACACTAGATTCGTTAAAACACATTATAACATCCTGTAAATTTATTACAGGGTTAGAAAAACGCAATTGAAAATTAACAATACTACTAATACAACCCATAGAACTAATTGCCCTAACGTAAATGGTTTGCGAAATAGAAGTATTCGTATAAGCTTGTGGGTTTGTAATTGGATTAGTATTGGTTTGAGCATCATAAAAAGTTTCATAAAAATACAAATCGCTACTTAAACCATTTAATATTTCGGTAGTTTTAGAAGTTAAATCAAACACTTCAAAACCATTATTATCCGAATCGCAAAGACTTAAATGAGTAGGAGTAGTTAAAAGCTCTTGCGTAATAACCAAATCCAAAGTAGTAGTAGAAAAACAACCAGAAGTAGTGTTTTCAACCCTAACATAAAAAGTAGTATTAACATCAATAAAAGTATTACTATAAGGAAGATTGCCAGTATTAGCATTACTTAAGGTATTATGATAACTAACTTGGTGTGTATTAGAATCTAAACTACCTAAAATTTCAATATCCGTACTACCAAAAGTAAAAAACACATAACCATCAGAATCCATAACACAAGCTTCCATCGCGTTTGGTAAATTAATGGCAGGGTTGTTAAAAACCTGTAACTCCATAGTAGAAATACCAGAACAACCAAGTGTATTAGTTGTGCCAACATATAAGGCTTGTGGGTTTGAAGTATTACTATACATGGTAGCATTAGTAATAGCATTTAAACTATTCTGAGCATCACTTAAAGACTCATAAAAAACATAAGTAGTAAAACCATTTTGAAGACTATCTAAATTAAAAACCGCAATACCATTACCATCAGATTCACAAACAACAAGAGGGTCTAAGCTAGTAGGCGTAGTATATACTTGAATAGTTAATGATACAATAGCAAAGCAATTAGTTGTTGTATTTTCAACCCTAACAAATAATTCTTGAGAATTTGCAATAGTATTAGTAAAAGGAGAACTTAATACATTGGTATTATTTTCAGCATCTGTTTGTGATAAAAAAAAAGTAACTACATTATTTACTAAATCATCCGTTAAAGAAGATTCATATTGCGTAAGATCAAAACTTACAAAACCATCAGGAGTAGTATCATCGCATTCGATAGCAGTAATATAATTCGCATTTGGCAAACTAATTAAAGTAATATTTATTTCATCTTGGTAGGTGTTTCCATTAGCAATTACAACAACTTTATACATACCAGTTTCTAAAACGTTTAAAGTAGCATCAGTTTCATCAGTAATAACGGTATTGTTTAAAAACCATTCATATTGCGTAGCTCCAGTAGTTGTAGCATCTAAAATAACACTATCGCCTTGGCAAGCAATAATATCATTGCCAAGGTCAACTTGAGCAAATATTGTAAAAGAAAAAAAACTTAAAATAAAGAGTAATTTATAGGGCATAGCTTGTGTTTTAAAAATTTGAATGTATTTACGTAAATAAGTTATTTACAATTAATTATTAATTTACAACTCTTTTAATAGTTTAATAGTTTTAGTAGGGTTTTCACTTTTAAAAACATAAGAACCAGCAACCAAAACATCAGCACCAGCAGCAAGTAGTTGTTTACCAGTATCAGCATTAACACCACCATCAATTTCAATAAGCGCCTTAGAGCCAGATTTATCAATCAAATCTCGTAATTGAATTACTTTTTTATAGGTGTTTTCAATAAAAGATTGACCACCAAAACCAGGATTAACACTCATTAATAAAACCACATCAATATCTCTAATAACATCTTCAAGAACAGTAATAGGAGTATGAGGGTTTAAAGAAACACCAGCCAACATATCTTCCGCTTTAATAGCCTGTATTGTTCTGTGTAAATGAGGGCAAGCCTCATAATGAACAGTTAAAACATCAGCACCATTTTTTTTAAATGTATTAATGAACTGACTAGGGTTAACAATCATTAAATGAACATCTAAAGTCTTTTTTGCATGTTTATTAATAGCAGCAATTACTGGCATGCCAAAAGAAATGTTTGGTACAAAAACACCATCCATAACATCAATATGAAACCAATCGGCATCACTGTTATTAATCATTTCAATATCACGTTGTAAATTCGCAAAATCAGCTGCAAGAATAGAAGGAGCAATTAAATGTTTCATGTTGTTTCGGTTTTTGTAAAAGTACAAAAAAACTCGCAACAGAATTGCGAGTTTTAATTTGTTATTTAATTTCTAGCCTAAGTAGGTTTTTAAAATTTTACTTCTAGAAGTGTGTTTAAGTCTGCGAATAGCTTTTTCTTTAATTTGACGAACTCTCTCACGAGTAAGTTCAAAAGTTTCACCAATTTCTTCTAAAGTCATTGGGTGACCTTCACCTAAACCAAAGTATAATGAAACTACATCCGCTTCTCTAGGAGTAAGCGTATCTAAAGCACGTAAAATTTCTACTCTTAAAGATTCGTGTAATAAATTTTTATCTGGAATTGGAGACTCTCCAGAACGAAGTACATCGTATAAGTTAGAATCTTCCCCTTCAATTAAAGGAGCATCCATAGATACATGACGACCAGAATTTTTCATAGATTCCTTAACATCATTAACCGTCATATCTAGTTCCTTAGCAATTTCTTCAGCAGAAGGAGGTCTTTCATTATCTTGTTCTAAACGAGCAAAAGTTTTATTAATTTTATTGATAGAGCCAATTTTATTCAATGGTAATCTAACAATACGAGATTGTTCTGCTAAAGCTTGTAATATTGATTGACGAATCCACCAAACAGCATAAGAAATAAACTTAAAACCACGAGTTTCATCAAAACGTTTTGCAGCTTTAATTAAACCTAAATTACCTTCATTAATTAAATCTGGTAAAGTTAAGCCTTGATTTTGGTATTGTTTAGATACAGAAACAACAAAACGTAAATTAGCTTTTACTAATTTATCTAAGGCACGTTCATCACCAGCTTTTATACGCTGTGCTAACTCCACTTCAATATCTGCAGTAATTAAATCTACCTTACCAATTTCCTGTAAGTACTTATCTAATGATGCGGTTTCACGGTTGGTTACCTGTTTTGTAATTTTTAGTTGTCTCATATTATTTTACACTTTTTTATAGTTACGTACTTATTATACGTAGTAATTATAAAAAATGTTACAAAAAAAATAAAAATTTTTTTTTGTAAAAATTACTATAACGGAAATTCTTTTAAAATTTTCAATCTTATTAGTAAATTATCAATTTGATTATAAATTGGTTTAAAAAAAAGAATGCGCTCTTTAAGGCCTGTATTTGATAATAATTTGGAATTGTTTAGTTGTTCGTGCAAAAAATCATCTATTTTATTACAAGTAAATTGATCTTCAATTTTGTAATAACGCAATAGAGAATAAGGAGATATTAATGTTTTTTTATTTTTATTTTTAATAATAATATTATTGTTTAATATTAGTAATTCACTATGATAAAGTTTAAAGTTGGTTTGTTTTTTATTATAGCGTTTTCCTAAGTAAGCAGTTTCTTCAATCTGTTTAATGGTTTTTCGTAAATCTTCACATATTAATAAAGCTAATTCATAAGACAATAATTTAGTTTCGAAAAAATAAGAAATTTGATTTATAATACTATCAATAATCCCATAATTCCAAAGTTCAGTAATCCGAACATTATTATAGGCAACACCTGTTTTTTGAGCGGTATGTAATAATGAAGTTGGTAAATTAAATTTTTCAAATGGGATGTTCTTTTTTGCAACATCTTTATCTAAAATATAAAGCCATACATATATTTTAAACTTAGAAAGTAGATTGTTTTGTAATACATAAAATATTGGTAAATCTTTTGCGCTATAAAAAATACTGCTTTTATCATTATTCAATACAGCTAAATCATTTGTTAAATTAATGAAATAATTTTCTAAATCAGCAGCATTTTTAATCTCTTTTGACTTTGTAATTGTTATTACATTTTTATTACCTATATTAAACAAATTGTTTAAGGAAATATTAAAATATTTTGATAATTTAACGGCATCTTCTAAAGAAATTGAAGTTTTCCCGTTTACTCTTCTATATGCAGCGTCATAGTTAATATCTAATGCAATAGATACTTCATCAATAAATGAAACATTTTTTAAACATTTTGATTTTAAATTTTTAATAAGTAAATCATCAATTAAAGACATTATTTGTTTTTGTTAATAATACAAATAATATTCTTATTATTTGTATTATTTGCAAATAATATTAATTTAATATTAACTATTTTAGCCACTTGATACGAAAAAGGAAAAACTCTTTGATTTTATTGAAGAACTAGAAAAACTCTCATTTTCCCCTTGATGAGAGTTTTTTGTTTATTTAATATAATATATGTAATAAAATAATTATTTTCGTATTGAGTAAATAGTATAGTTATAAAAAAGCCTCATCTAGCAATTGCTAAATGAGGTTTTAATTTCTTATAAATAATATTTAACTTATTCTCTAGGTTTACGTTCCTCTCTAGGAGGTCTTGGTAAAAGTGCTTTTCTAGAAACTTTTGGTTTTCTAGTTCTTTTATCAATACCAAAGTATTTTACTTCAAACTCATCACCCATTTTAACAACGTCTTCTACCTTATCAGTACGTTCCCATGCTAGTTCAGATATATGTAATAAAACTTCGTTACCAGGAGCATTTAAATATTCAACAACAGCACCAAAATCTAACATTTTAACCACTTTTACATTATACACCTCATTTACTTGAGGTTTAAAAGTAATAGAGTCAATCATTGCAATTACTTTGTCAATTTTTTCTTGGTTTGTACCTTGAATTTCAACAACGCCATTTTCATTTTCATCTTCAGTAATAGCAATTACAGTATCTGTATCTTTTTGCATTTGTTGAATTACCTTTCCTCCAGGACCAATAATTGCACCAATAAATTCATTAGCAACAATTACTTGAACCATTTTTGGCGCATGAGGCTTAACAGTTTCGTTAACCGAAGCAATAGTCTCTGTTAGTTTACCTAAAATATGTAATCTACCATCACGAGCTTGTTCTAAAGCTTTTTCAAGAATTTCATACGAAAGACCTTTTACTTTAATATCCATTTGACAAGCAGTAATACCATCTGCAGTACCAGTTACTTTAAAATCCATATCACCTAAGTGATCTTCATCTCCTAAAATATCAGACAAAACGGCATATTTACCAGATTCAACATCTGTAATTAATCCCATTGCAATACCAGAAACTGGTTTTTTAAGTTCTACACCAGCGTCCATAAGTGCCATTGTACCAGCACAAACTGTTGCCATTGAAGATGAACCGTTAGATTCTAACACTTCGGAAACTACTCTTACTGTATAAGGGCAATCTTCGGAAATCATACCTTTTAATGCACGTTGCGCTAAATTACCATGCCCAACTTCTCTACGAGATGTTCCACGTAATGGTCTAGCTTCACCTGTACAAAAAGGAGGGAAATTGTAATGTAAATAGAAACGTTCTTCACCTTCGTGAGTTGGTAAATCAATTTTATTAGCATCTCTAGATCCTCCTAAAGTTACTGTTGCTAATGCTTGTGTTTCACCACGTGTAAAAACAGCAGAACCATGTGCTGATGGTAAATAATCTACTTCACACCAAATAGGTCTAATTTCTGTAGTTTTTCTACCGTCTAAACGAATTCCCTCGTCCATTGTTAAATTACGGATAGCTTCTTTTTGAGATTTATTAAAATATTTTGATACTAAAGCTCCTTTTTCTTCTAATTCTTCTTCAGTAAATAAAGCTTTTACTTCATCTTTAATTTCAGAGAACTTTAAACCTCTTTCTTTTTTAGAAGTTCCTAATTTTGCAACTGCATAACATTTGTCATAAGCAAAATCGTTTACTTTTTTAGCAGTATCTTCACAAGTATCAGCCATATTGTACTCACGAGTTTCTAATACTCTACCTGCTTTTTTAGCAAGACTTACTTGTGCAGCACATTGTACTTTAATAGCTTCGTGTGCAAATTTAATTGCATCTGCCATTTCTTTTTCAGAACATTCATCAAATTCACCTTCAACCATCATAACAGAATCTGCTGAGGCTCCAACCATCATGTCCATATCTGCTCTTTCTAAATTAGCTCTACTTGGATTGATTACAAATTCTCCATCAATACGTGCAACACGTACTTCTGAAATTGGATATTCAAAAGGTATATCTGTCAATGCAATACAAGCAGATGCTGCTAAACCAGCTAAAGAGTCTGGCATTACGTCTTCATCGGCTGACATTAATTGTATCATTACTTGAGTTTCTGCATGGTAATCTTTTGGAAATAAAGGTCTTAAAACCCTATCAATCAAACGCATTACTAAAATTTCTTCGGTGCTTGGTCTTGCTTCTCTTTTAAAGAAACCTCCTGGATAACGACCTGCTGCTGCAAATTTTTCTCTATAATCAACGGTTAATGGTAAGAAATTCATACCTTCTTTAGCTTCATAAGCAGAAACTACAGTTGCTAATAACATGGTTTTACCTTGTCTTACAACAACTGACCCATGTGCTTGCTTGGCTAATCGCCCAGTTTCTATGGTAATTACTCTACCATCTTCTAATTTAATTTCTTCCGTAAATAATTCTGGAATCATAATTTTTTAATTTGTGTACACTGTCTTCAATCAGTATACGATTATACATTTATTACTTGTAGTTGTGTGTTTATAAGTAACCAATGAAGTTTAACTGTTTTTATATAGGTGATTTTTAAATCAAAAAAAGAGGCGCAAAGCCTCTTTTTTATAATAAAAATTATTTTCTAATTCCTAATTCTTTTATTATCGCACGATAACGTAATACATCTGTTTTGATTAGATAATCTAATAATGATTTACGTTTCCCTACCAGTTTTACTAACGAACGCTCAGTATTATAATCTTTACGATTTTTCTTTAAATGCCCTGTTAAGTGATTAATTCTGTGAGTAAATAATGCAATTTGACCTTCTGCACTACCAGTGTCTGTTGCCGTTTTACCGTGCTTTGCGAAAATTTCCGCTTTCTTTTCTTTTGTTAAATACATGCTAATATTTATTTAAATGATTTTTATGTACGCCGTCCCGACCATTCGGGATTAGACTTTTGAGTTTGCAAAGATACTTTATTTTATTGAAATGACAATTTTTAAATAGTTTTATAGATAAAAGAAAGTTTTTTTAGAAAGTAACTCACAAACTCAATTAAAACTTATCTTTGTGTTAATAGTAATACTATAAAATGAATTCTTACTACCTTTTTGTTATTTGTCTTTTAATTTCTTCTTGTTCTGGAAATAAGAAAAATATTTCTGATAAAACGGAAGTAAATGTAAGCAAACATATTGTTCGTTTTAATTCTATTATTGATACTGCTAATATAGATGAAAACCTTACATAATTTATTTAATATGTAAGGTTTTTAAATGTTACTTATTGTTTAATAAATACATAATTACCATTTCGCATATCAATACGTGGAGCCTCACTCATACCTTCAATATAACCTAAACT
>Ga0256840_1003736_pt1 | contig 12027 bp, 9 predicted proteins | sample 355202metaG_FD_185969 | JGI IMG/M metagenome (GOLD analysis project Ga0256840, IMG submission 185969) | Hydrothermal vent microbial communities from Mid Atlantic Ridge, Atlantic Ocean - 355-202 | ecosystem: Environmental > Aquatic > Marine > Hydrothermal vents | place: Atlantic Ocean: Mid...
GTCATATCACAACTAAATGATCGACCCAGAAAAAAGTTGAAGTTTAAAACACCCGCCAATAAAATGGCGGAATATACCGCTAAAGAAGCGGCCTAGAAGTTATGCATTTCACTGTTGAATCTGCCGGCTAATTTAGCGTTCTTTTTCCATCTCTTTAGCCAAAGCATCAATCACCCTCTGCATTCTCTTAGGCATAGGGGCTTCCCACGAAACATCTTCACCCGTTATTGGATGAACTAAGCTCAATTTCGTTGCGTGCAGCGCTTGGCGAGTCATTTTTTGCAATCGTTCGCGTAGCGCCACGTCCATATTTGCGGGTACGCGTGGTCTTCCACCGTAAACTCTGTCTCCAACGATCGGCATATGCTTCCACGAAAGATGTACACGGATCTGATGGGTGCGACCTGTTTCTAAATTCACTCTTAATAAGGTGTGATGATACAAACGCTGTTCGATACGGTAATGCGTGATAGCCGTTTTACCACCCCCCATTTCTTTGACTGCCATGCGCTTTCTATCACGTGTATGCCTGCCAATATTCGCCTCAATCGTAGCACCAGCGATAACATCCGTTGAAACCAAGGCTAAATATTCTCGTGAAACATCACGGGCTTGTAGCAAATTAACCAAAGCAGTATGTGCTTCGAGTGTTTTTGCGACCATCATCAATCCTGTGGTGTCTTTATCTAGGCGATGCACAATGCCTGCACGTGGTAAGTTTTTTTGTTGTTCATTATGCGCCAATAAACCATTTACCAATGTGCCTGTAAGATTACCCGCCCCTGGGTGAACCACTAAACCAGCCGGTTTATTAATCACCATCATGTGATCATCTTCAAACACTATATTTAGATCAATCGCTTCTGGCAGATCATGGGTTTTCTCCATCAACACAGGTTTTACGATAATAGCTTCACCGCCATTGAGTTTATCGCGTGTTTTTGCGGGTTTATTATTGACAAGAATATCACCCGACTTAATCCACTTTTGAAGCTGACTTCGTGAAAATTGTGGGCATAATTGAGCTACCACGACATCAAGGCGCTCACCAAAGGTTGCTTCAGGAACAATAAAATCTAACTGCGTATCTGTACTCATTCTCTCATTTTACCGCTATTCTGTAATCAGCTCCCGATTATAAGGTAATAATACTTGCCTATGTTGTAATAGTTTTTTTGTTGTATAATTGAGCAAATTCTATGCAAACTATAAAAAACACGGGCATCACTATGATCATAAAGAGAATTATCACTTTATTATTTATTACAGCACTCACTATATCTTTATCATCCTGTTCTCAACTTAAAAAACAAGGTGAACCATCGGCTAATATCACAGGCTATTCTGCAAACAAATTATTTCAAGATGCCAGAGCTTCATTGAAGGCAGGAAATTATGAAAAAGCTATCAAGCAATACGAGCAGCTTGAAGCAAAGTATCCTTTAGGTCGATTTGCACAGCAATCATTACTAGAACAAGCATACGCATATTATAAATATGATGAGCCAGATACAGCTTTAGATACAATTGATCGCTATATGCGTGTTTATCCACGTAGCCCTCGTATGGATTATGCTTTATACCTTCGTGGTTTAGTCAATTTTACTCGTGGCGGCAGTATTGTTGATAAAATATTCCCGCGTAATTTTTCTGATTTAGACGGGGTTCGTCAAAAAGAAGCTTTTCATGACTTCTCTACTTTATTAACGCGCCACCCAAATAGCCCTTACGCGACGGATGCTAAGCAACGTATGCATTATTTAAAAAACACATTAGGTACAACGGAAGTGAATGTAGCTAAGTATTACATGAAGCGTGGGGCATATCTTGCCGCGTTCAACCGTGCTGATTACACCATTAAACATCATCAAGGCACGCCAGCAGTTATTGAAGCGTTACAAGTTAAAGTTTGTGCAGCACGTAAACTAGGTAAAAATAGTTTAGCTGACGATACTATGCGTATCATTCAACTTAACTTTCCTACTAAAGCCAAGTTTTCTTGCCTGATCTAGCTGTTTACGAAAATATTGTTTAAAAAAAGAGTTTCTTCGAAGCTCTTTTTTTATGTCTAAAATTACTGTTAGTTTGACAAATCATAAAACGTGAACTATAAAAGTGATTCAAGTACGTTTTATCTATAAATTATAAACGTTATTGATAGCAATAAACAAACCCAAAGGAGACAAGGATGATAAAGATGAAACTATTTCGCCCTTTATCTGTAGCACTCGCTACAGCAATATTAACAACTAGCTCATACGCTGCAACAAAATGGGATATGCCAACGCCCTATGGTGATGGTGTTCACCACACTAAAAATGTAAAAATGTTTGCACAAGATATCAAAGAAGCAACAGGTGGTGATTTAAACATTGTTGTTCACTCTGGAGCATCTCTTATCAAACACCCTGAAATTCATAAAGCCGTTCGCACAGGTCAAGTGCCTGCTGGTGAAATGTTTATGGGTCTGTTAGGTAATGCAAACCCTCTTTTTAAAGCAGATAACATTCCATTCTTAGCATCTGATTTTGCGTCAGCTAAAACACTATGGAAGGCATCACGCGCTGCCATAGAAAAATCGTTAGAAAAAGAGGGCATAAAATTATTGTACGCAGTGCCTTGGCCACCACAGGGTTTGTACACTAAAAAAGAAATCAATAAAGTTGAAGATCTAAAAGGCTTGAAGATGCGTTCATACAGCCCAACACTTTCACGTCTTTCTGTTTTATTAGGTGCAGCTCCAACAACGGTACAAACGCCTGAAATCCCACAAGCATTTTCAACAGGCATTATTGATGCAATGATTACATCACCTAGCACGGGTGTTAGCAGTCAATCATGGGATTACATCACTAATTACACCGATACTAAAGCATGGATTCCAAAGAACATGGTGATTGTTAATGCTAAAGCATTCAAACGCTTAGACCCTAAAACTCAAAAAATTGTAGAGCTAGCGGCACAAGCAGCAGAAGCTCGTGGATGGGACATGGCGATGGCAGAGACTGATGCTAAAACAGCCGTTCTTGCAGAGAAAGGTATCAAAGTATCTGAGCCTACACTTACGCTCCAAAAAGGCCTAAAAGCTATTGGTAAGACCATGGGTGATGAGTGGTCTAAAACAGCGGGCGATGATGGTGCGGCAATCTTAAAAGCGCTTCAATAACACCTGAATCCGTGACTTCAATGCGGACAACAGGGCGTAAGATATTGGTTTAGCACGGGATTTGAAAAAATCTTAGCTTCACCCATAGGTTAAGCGGGTATTTTTTAAACTCGTGATGAATCAATAGCTTGCGTACTGTGCTGTAGTGAAGTCACTGATTCAGGTAGTATAAAACCGCAAAAAAATATGGGGGGATTGATTCTTCCCCGCACCCTTCGATTCCGCTCAGGGTACTACTTACGTGCTATTTTCGTTTTAGTATCCTGATCGGAATCGAAGGGATCACTTTCATACAAAACCACATCTATAGTTTTATTTATAAATTTATTTGCACATCCTTAGTGTGAGGATATTGATTTGCCATGAGAAATTTTCTCGATAAGTTATACCTAGGCTCTGGTATGTTAGCGGGCTTTTTTATCATTTTGATAACCTTAATGATTCTCGCTCAAATTGTGGGTCGATGGTTTAATATTGTGATTCCATCCACCGAAGATTTTGCAGGTTTTTTCTTAGCTGCAACTACATTTCTTGCACTTGCTTACACGTTTAGAATGGGCGGACATATCCGCGTAACGATTTTAGTACACCTACTGAAAGGTAAACTACAACGCTTTTCTTTAGCGCTCGCACTACTCGTTTTTATTATTATGATTGCCTACGGCGTGTATTACACGGGTGTATTTACTTATGAGTCTTGGTCATTTGATGAGCTATCACAAGGCTATATTGCCGTCCCACTGTGGATTCCTCAAATTTCGATGGTCATAGGACTTACTATTTTTCTCATCGCCTTGATAGATGATTTTATTCTGGTCATCTCAGGCAAGACTCCAAGCTTTGTCGGGCTAGAGGAGTAATACCGTGGAAATCCCAAATCTAATTATCATACTCGGTGCAATCCTTTTACTCTCACTATTAAGTGGTATCTGGGTTTCAGCTTCACTATTTTTAGTCGCCTTTATTGCATTAGTTTTAAATGACAATAGCAATATCGGGCTAGTGATGGCGACGACGACATGGGGCGCATCTGCCACGTGGACACTCGCCGCCCTGCCCTTATTTATTTGGATGGGTGAAATTTTATTTCGAACAAAACTCTCCGAAGATTTATTTCATGGGCTTGCGCCTTGGTTAAATAAAGTCCCTGGTCGATTACTCCACGTTAATATTCTTGGTTGTACCATTTTCGCGGCTGTTTCAGGCTCTTCTGCCGCAACTGCCGCTACCATCGGTAAAATGACCATCCCAGAATTAGAAAAACGCGGCTATCCCAAAAATATGTTACTCGGCACTTTAGCAGGCTCTGGTACATTGGGTTTTTTGATTCCTCCATCCATTATCCTCATTGTTTATGGCGTATCTGCAGAGGTTTCGATATCCCGTTTGTTTATTGCGGGCGTACTTCCTGGTGTAATGTTGGTGACACTTTTTATGGGTTACACCGCCATCTGGTCGATGCTCAATAAAGATAAAATTCCGCGTGAAGATGATCTGCAATTAGCATCCATGTCATTCAAGCAAAAACTCTATGCTACTCGTCGCCTATTTCCTGTAATGGGGTTAATCCTATTTGTACTGGGTTCTATCTATGCAGGCTGGGCAACCGCGACCGAAGCCGCCGCATTGGGTGTTTTTGGTGCATTAGTTTTGTCATTAATCACGGGCAACTTAAGCTTAAATACCTTTAAAGAAAGCTTACTAGGGGCGACTAAAACATCCTGCATGATTACCTTTATTATCGCAGGTGCGGCATTTTTAAGCTTGGCGATGGGCTTTACGGGCATACCCAGAATGTTAGCCGAGAGCATTTCCGCAATGGGTCTTTCACCCACCGAACTGATTATCGTCCTCACCCTATTCTTTATGGTACTCGGGTTCTTTCTTGATGGAATTTCAATGGTTGTTTTAACCACTTCGATCGTTTTACCGATGGTAGAAAAAAGTGGCATTGATTTAATGTGGTTTGGTATTTATGTGGTGTTAGTGGTTGAAATGTCACAAATTACACCGCCTGTTGGCTTTAATCTTTTTGTTATCCAAGGGCTGACCAAAATTAATATCTTAAGAATAGCGGGCTATGCTTTGCCTTTCTTTTTCTTACTATTAATCGCAATCGTATTGCTAACCGTATTCCCCCAAATAGCAACATGGTTGCCAGAATTGATGACTAAAAAATAATATGAATAATCTAACGCCAAAAGATAATAAATGGGAATTCTGGATAGACCGAGGTGGAACATTCACTGATATCGTCGCCCGAAAACCCAACGGCGATCTACAAACGCACAAGCTATTATCAGAAAACCCAGAGCAATATAAAGATGCCGCAATCGAAGGCATTCGTATTTTATTAGGTGTTAAAAAAGGAGAGTTACTCCCTGCTGATCAAATATCTGCCGTTAAAATGGGTACAACCGTTGCTACCAATGCATTGTTAGAACGCCAAGGCGAAGACACTCTGCTTGTTATCAATACAGGCTTTGCCGATGCCTTGCGCATCGGCTATCAAACCCGACCTGATCTTTTCGCATTGGATATCAAATTACCCGAGATGCTCTACAAAAAAGTAGTAGAGGTAGATGAACGTCTCAATGCGCAAGGTGAAGTACTAACCCCACTCAATATCCAAAAAACTCAAGAAGACTTACAAAATGCCTTTGATGAAGGCTATCGCTCAATAGCTATCGTCTTAATGCACAGTTATCGCTATACCGAGCACGAAACAAAAATTGCCGAAATAGCAAAAGCAATCGGCTACATACAAATATCCACCAGTCATGAAGTCAGCCCATTAATGAAGCTAGTCTCGCGTGGTGATACCACGGTGGTTGATGCTTACCTCAGCCCTATTTTGCGCCGCTACATTAATCAAGTAGCCGACTCACTTGAAGGCATGGATGGCAATCTAAAGTTTATGCAATCTAGCGGTGGCTTAACTGACAGCAAGTTATTCCAAGGCAAAGATGCCATTTTATCAGGGCCAGCAGGTGGAATTGTCGGCATGGTTCGCACTTGTGAACTGGCAGGCTACAACAAGCTCATCGGATTTGATATGGGCGGAACATCCACCGATGTAAGCCATTACAACGGTGAGATAGATAAAAACTACGAACGTACTTTTGAAACCGAGGTCGCGGGTGTAAGAATGCGTGCGCCAATGATGCTCATTCACACCGTTGCGGCAGGCGGTGGCTCAATATTAAAGTTTGATGGCGCGCGTTATCGCGTCGGGCCAGAATCAGCCGGTGCCAGCCCTGGCCCTGCGGCCTATCGCAATGGTGGGCCGCTCACCATCACCGATTGCAATGTGATGTTGGGTAAATTACAGCCTGACGTGTTTCCTGCAGTTTTTGGTGCTAATGCGGATCAGCCCTTAGATAGCGAGTCGGTTAAACAGCAGTTCGAGCAACTCGCCAAACAAATAGGCATTGAAAAACCAGAAGAAGTTGCGGCAGGTTTTTTACATATTGCGATTGAAAGCATGGCAAATGCTATCAAAAAAATATCAGTACAACGTGGCTATGATGTTTCTGATTACGCACTGTGCTGTTTTGGTGGTGCGGGTGGTCAACACGCCTGTTTGGTTGCTGATTCACTTGGCATTAAAAAGGTATTCTTACATCCCTATGCGGGTGTGCTTTCAGCTTATGGCATGGGTTTGGCTGATACCACAGCCAGTCGTCAGCAATCAGTAGAAAAAACCTTAGATGAATCACTTTTGGCGGATTTAAAAAGCATCGGTGCATCATTACAATCTCAAGCCGAAGAGGAACTCCATCAGCAAGGTATTGAAAGTTCAGATTATCGATCAGTTTGGCGATTACACTGTCGCTACCAAGGTTCTGACACCTCTTTATCAACCCCTTATGCTGACTTGGTGACTATTCGTGAGAAGTTTGAAGAATCACATCAGCAACGCTTTGGGTTTATCTCCACTGATAAAGATTTACTCGTTGAATCTATCGAAATTGAGGTTATTTCAGCGGGTGAATCCCCCTCTACAAATACAAATCATCGAAAAAGAGGGGGGGTGGTCAATGAAAAAGCCTCAAAACACCCTATTTTTATGAATAATCAGTGGCATGACTGTGCTTTTTATCAAAGAGATGCTCTAAAGCCCAATCAGATCATAAAAGGCCCTGCGATAATATTAGAATCAACAGGCACTAACGCCATCGAAGTCGGTTGGCAAGCAAGCGTTACCGAGTTAGGTGACCTGATTTTAGAACGCTACGAAACGCTTGAATTAAAAACCGCCATCGGTACAGATGTGAACCCTGTAATGCTCGAAATCTTCAATAATCTATTTATGTCGATCGCCGAACAAATGGGTTTTGTACTCGCCAATACGGCCGCATCGGTCAATATCAAAGAACGCTTGGATTTTTCTTGTGCCATTTTTAATACCGATGGCTCTCTAGTTGCCAATGCCCCACATATGCCGGTGCATCTAGGCTCAATGGGTGAAAGCATCAAAGCCGTTATCAATGGCCCCCATGAATTGTTTGACGGTGATGCCATAATCATCAACGCGCCTTACAACGGTGGCACACATCTGCCAGATATTACCATTATCAAACCTGTCTTTAATGATAGCAAAACACAGATCATCTTCTACGTTGCATCACGCGGGCATCATGCTGATATTGGAGGAAAAACCCCAGGTTCGGCTCCCGCAGATTCAACCCATATCGAAGAAGAAGGCATCGTCATTGATAATATTAAAATTGTCGAGAAAGGTGATTTTCAAGAACAACGTATCCACGATATTTTAAGCGAGGGTAAATACCCTGCCCGTAATATCGATATGAATATTGCCGACTTTAAAGCCCAACTGGCATCGTGCGAAAAAGGCGCGCAAGAGCTGGCAAAAATCGTCAACCGTTACAGCCTAGAAGTCGTGCAAGCCTATATGTCTCACGTGCAAGATAATGCTGAAGAATCGGTACGTCGTGTGCTTGATGCTTTGCAAGACGGTGAGTTTTGTTACAAAATGGATGACGGCAATCAGGTTTGTGCCTCTATCAAAATAGATAAAACCAATCGAAAAGCGATTATAGATTTCACTGGTACTAGCCCTCAACATCCCAGTAATTACAATGCTCCGTTAGCCATTACCAAAGCCGCTGTTTTATACGTTTTTCGTTGTATGGTTGACGATAATATTCCACTGAATGAAGGCTGTTTGAAACCCTTGGAAATTATCGTCCCTAAAAAATCCATGATCAGTCCCGAATACCCCGCCGCGGTTATCGCTGGCAATGTAGAAACCTCTCAAGTCATTGTTGATACATTATTTGGTGCGCTAAAAGTCATGGCAGCCTCACAAGGCACAATGAATAATTTCTTTTGGGGAAACGATGAATTCCAATATTACGAAACATTGTGCGGAGGCGCTGGAGCAACTAAAAATCACGACGGGACTTATGCTGTTCACACTCATATGACCAATTCACGTTTAACCGATCCCGAAGTTTTGGAAGCCCGCTTTCCTGTTATTTTGGATGAGTTCAAAATCCGCGAAAACTCTGGTGGCGCTGGCAAACACAAAGGTGGTGAAGGCATTGAGCGCAAAGTACGGTTTTTACAAGCAATGACAGCTACCCTACTCACTGGGCATCGAAAAATACCACCGTATGGAATGGAAGATGGTGAAGAGGGAAGCGTTGGCGAGAACATTGTTGAACGTGCTAATGGTGAACGTGAGGATTTAGGAACTACAGCAGAAGTTTCCTTGAATGCTGGCGATTCGATTATTATTAAAACACCTGGGGGTGGTGGTTATGGTAGAAGTAGCGGATAAACAAGAGGTGGATTAAGCCCTCTCTCACTAGCTCATAGATGACGATATAGCTGAACTTTCTACCCCCTCCCTAACCCTCCCCCTGCTAGGTGGAGGGGATTTCTTAACGACGAGAAGTTGTGATTGATTTTAGGTATTCAACAGGAATAATGAGTTAAACAAAAAAAGGATTCACATGACCCATAAAGAAAATAACCTACCCATCGTTTCAGCCTCAAAGCTGGTTAGCGAATCCAATGCCGAATTAAGCGAAGTTGAATATGGCCTAATCATCGCCAATAATGCTTTCGCTCGTTGGACAGAACATTGTATGTCTGCCAGCGGTAGTGAAGGTTTAAGTACAAACGATATTCTCGTCCTACACAATATCAATCACCGTGACCGCGCCAAACGTGTCACCGATATCTGCTTCACCCTAAACATTGATGATACTCACCTAGTTGCCTATGCATTACGAAAACTCACCAAACGCAATTTAGTAAAAGGTGACAAACAAGGCAAAGAAGTTTTCTACACACTCACCACGGAAGGTGCAAAACTCTGCGAACGCTACCGCGAAATTCGTGAGCATTGTTTGATAAAAGCGTTTGAAACTATGGGAGTTAATCATGGGGAATTAAGCGAATTAGCTAGAACACTACGCTCACTTTCTGGGCTTTATGATCAGGCGGCTCGTGCGGCTACTTCGTTCTAAAATATTCAACCATTACAACTTCTATCTTCTACGATAAGGATAAGTAAGAAATAGTCCCCTCTCCCTAGCAGGGGGAGGGTTAGGGAGGGGATAGAAGGTTGAACTAAGTATCTTATCTTGTTTCTACCCTCTCTCCAACTCTCGCCCTACTAGGGTTAGAAGGTAAACTGGCTTCAGTTCATTCATTAGCTATTCAGTGCAAAAACGGTATACTTGCGCCCTTTTTTAAGAATACCTATCTCTAGGGCAATTTCACCATGTTTAGCATCATCTCAAAACGTAAAGAATGTATTAAAAATGACCTGCTTTCAGGCTTAACCGTTGCACTTGCGTTGGTGCCAGAAGCAGTGGCATTCGCCCTACTCGCACACTTACATCCACTGACAGGTTTATATGCGGCATTCACCATCGGGTTAATCGCTTCTATTGTGGGTGGTAGACCGGGTATGATTTCTGGCGCAACGGGCGCAATCGCCGTGGTTATCGGCGGGCTAGTGTTAACTCATGGTGAAGAGTACCTTTTTGCCGCGGTCATTATGATGGGCTTTATTCAAATAAGCTTCGGCGTATTAAAGCTGGGTAAATTTATACGTCTCGTGCCACATCCTGTCTTTTTAGGTTTTGTAAATGGCTTGGCTTTGGTTATTCTAATTGCCCAATTTGAGCACTTTAAAATCCCTGTAGCAGGCGCTGCAGAAGGTGTTCACGAATGGATATCAGGTAATCCACTCTACATAATGATAGCTTTGATTCTCCTCACCATGGCAATCATCCATTATCTACCGCGCTTTACAAAAGCAATACCATCCACACTTGCTGCCATTGTAGTCGGTACATTAATTGTACTTGGTTTAGGTTTAGATACACGCACCGTTCATGATATGGCATCCATCAAAGGCGTGTTCCCTCCCTTCCATTTACCCGAAGTTGAACTCTCGTGGGAAGCCTTCAAAATCGTATTTCCGTATGCAATAGCTATGGCAGCTGTTGGTTTAATTGAAAGCCTACTCACCCTAAACTTAGTAGATGAACTCACAGAAACAACAGGTGAACCTAACCGCGAATGTGTGGGTCAAGGCGTGGCCAATGTTGTTACAGGCATGTTCAGCGGCATGGGTGGTTGCGCTATGGTTGGGCAAAGTATCATCAATATAAAATCGGGTGGCCGTCAACGGTTATCGGGGATATCTGCTGCACTATTCTTGCTAATATTTATCCTTTACGCATCATCACTTATCGAAACTATTCCCATTGCAGTATTGGTTGGCGTGATGTTCATGGTTGTAATCGGTACATTTGAGTGGGGAAGTTTGCGTTTATTGGGCAAAATCCCATTAGCTGATTGGTTCATTATTGTTGCCGTAACTGCCATTACGGTTATCTCTGATAATTTAGCAATCGCTGTTATTATCGGCGTTATTTTGTCCGCACTAGTGTTCGCATGGGAGCACGCAAAAAGCATCAACGCGACTACACGTATTGATCGCATGGGTAATAAAGTCTACGAAATTAATGGCCCGTTGTTCTTCGCATCAACGCAAAACTTCCAAGATATTTTTAGTCCTAAAGATGACACCGATGATGTTGTAGTAGATTTTAAAAACTCACGAATTGCAGATCATTCAGCCATTGAAGCGATTGAAAAACTAGCTGTTCGTTATGATCGCGCTGACAAGCGACTACATTTGAAGCACGTTAGCCAAGAATGTCGCTTGCTTTTAAAGAAAGCTGGACCTCTGGTTGAGGTTAATGTGGTGGAAGACCCTACTTATCATATAGCGGATGATAAATTAGGATAGGCTGTAAATTGTTACTTAGAGAATAATCAAATGACCGAGAATGACTCTCAAAAAACAATAGCGACAGTAGTATATGGATTACAAGCCGTATCATTCTTGCTTGGCTTTACATTTATTATTGCTGTCATCGTTAACTATGTTAAAAAAAGTGATGTAGCCGGAACCTGGTTGGAATCACATTTTAAATGGCAAATCCGTACATTTTGGTTTTCACTTTTATGGTCAATATTAGGACTAATCGGAATATACTTTTTCGTTGGAATCCTAATACTCATTGCAAATACTATCTGGGTAATTTACCGAATCGTAAAAGGCTGGTTAAGGCTAAACGATGGAAAAGAAATGTATTCAAAGATTAGATAACGAGACCAATGCAGTTTTAGCGGTCATTTGTTCATCATTTCGTTACAAATCATCGAAAAAGAGGGGGGGGGTCAATGTCATTGAAATAAGCCCTAAGCTAATGATTAATATGCTATAATGACCTCTAGTAAAGACACAAACCCAAGGATTATCCAATGTTAATATCAAAGCAAATTTAATAATATCTATGCATTAATAA
>Ga0256840_1003737_pt1 | contig 12027 bp, 9 predicted proteins | sample 355202metaG_FD_185969 | JGI IMG/M metagenome (GOLD analysis project Ga0256840, IMG submission 185969) | Hydrothermal vent microbial communities from Mid Atlantic Ridge, Atlantic Ocean - 355-202 | ecosystem: Environmental > Aquatic > Marine > Hydrothermal vents | place: Atlantic Ocean: Mid...
AGAAAGAAGGAAAAGTCAATGTTTATTCAGGAACAGTGATTGAAATTGAAGGCTTGCCAGATCTAAAAGTAGAACAGGCATTTGAACTCTCAGATTCAGCTGCCGAGCGTTCTGCCGCTGCCTGTACAATCAAACTGAATAAAGAACCCATTATTGAATACCTGACCTCAAATATCACCATGTTGAAATGGATGATTTCAGAAGGTTATGGTGATGAGCGCACCATTGCAAGGCGCATTCAAGCCATGCAAGACTGGATAGACAACCCTGTCTTATTGGAAGCAGATAGTGACGCAGAATATGCACAGGTGATTGAAATTAATATGGATGAAATCACAGAACCATTATTAGCTTGTCCTAATGATCCTGATGATGTGAAGCCACTTTCAGAAGTTGCAGGTGCAAAAGTTGATGAGGTATTTATTGGTTCTTGTATGACCAATATCGGTCACTTTCGTGCGGCAGGCAAACTACTTGATAAAGCAGGCACAACTGTACCAACACGCATGTGGATAGTACCACCAACTAAGATGGATGAGCATCAACTAATGGAAGAGGGCTACTACAATATTTTTGGTCGTGCAGGTGCGCGAACTGAAATGCCAGGTTGTTCACTGTGTATGGGAAATCAGGCGCGAGTAGCAGCAGGTTCAACTGTAGTTTCAACCTCAACCCGAAATTTTCCTAATCGTTTAGGTGATGGTGCAAATGTCTATTTAGGATCAGCTGAATTGGCATCTGTTGCTGCATTATTAGGGCATTTACCAACACTAGAAGAGTATCTTTCTTATACGAGCGAATTGGATACAATGGCAGCAGATGTTTATCGTTACCTTAACTTTAATGAGATTCAATCTTACCTTGATTCAGCTGCAAAAATTGAAACACATCTTAAAGAAATACCGATTGTTGTTGCATAGCTTGTTGCATAGCTCATTATATAGCTCGTTGCATGGCTTCGATATTTTTTAGGTAGCAGCTCAAACCTGTATTTTGGTCGGATTAGCGGTAGCATAATCCGACAGATCGTACTACCATTTTCCACATAAGTAATTCATCATAAAGATTTTTTTTACTTAACGGCTCTCTATTCTCAGAAAGCCTCCTAACACTAGAGTATTTTAATAATGAATGAAAAATTGACCCCAAATCCCTATGGTGTAAGCCCATCTACTCCATATACATCTTCAGAAGAGGCACAGAGCCAGACAACAGCACCTATTTACAAAAGCAATACCTTAGCAATAACATCTTTGGTCTTAGGGCTATTATCAATATTATTTTATTTTCTAACCGCAATCCCAGGAATTATCACAGGTCATATAGCACGTTCGAGAGCAAAGAAAATGCCTGATCGCTATGAAGGCAAGGGGATGGCACTAGCAGGACTCATATTAAGTTATATTATGTTAGTCGTTTCAATTGTCTTTATTGCTGGTGCTTTCTACCTGTTTACAAATAATCCAGAATTTAAAGATGCCTTTATGCAAGGTATGAAAGAAGGATTGCCACAGGCGAACCAATGATAATTCTTTTTTTAGAACTCATAAAATATGTAAAAAAGGGGGGGGATGGGTATACATTAAATCACAGAGCACACAGGCTACACAGAATAAGAGCAATAGCCTCTTTTCGTGTTATACCGTGTATTATCTGGCTACAAAAAAGTATAAAAAAAGGGGGGGATGGGTATTATGATAATAATAATGCTCAATTTCTTTATCAGACCTATGTTAATAGATACAGAGCAATTCAAGCTACTCAAGGCAAGATAAAATCTGTAGCTTGTTTAATTCTGAGTCCTTAGCATGGGATTCCTAGATTTATTTACCACGCCTCAGTTTATCACCATTGGTCTAATATTTATTTGGACAGGCTTTGTCAGGACAGGTATTGGTTTTGGTGGCGCAGCATTAGGCTTGCCCTTATTGCTTCTGGTTGATGATAAACCCTTGGTCTATCTACCCATTATTGGTACACATCTATTATTTTTTACTTTTTTAACACTTTCCAGTCGAAGACATAATATTAACTGGTCAGTTGTTATAAAAGTAATGGCGATTATTATCATCCCTAAAATAGCAGGCCTGGTTGGTTTATTTAACTTTCCTACACAGTGGTTAGTTATTGCCGTCTTTTGTATAACCTTATTTTATGGTTTTACTTGGTTAACTAACTATCAAATAAAAAGCCAGTCAAAAGCTGTTGATTTCTTCTTGCTCGTGCTTGGTGGCTATGTTAGTGGGACATCTTTAATAGGCGCACCTTTAATAGTCGCAGTCGTCTCAAAATATGTAAGTAGAATACAACTACGCGAAACACTCTTTGTTCTTTGGATTGTACTAGTCAGTCTTAAAATGAGTGCCTTTATTATTTATGATGTCGAATTGCAGTGGCAATTTAGTTTGGCATTATTACCCTTAGTGGCAATAGGTCATTTTGCTGGTTTAAAAGCACATGATTATCTAGTGAAAACAGACAGCACTACATTTCACCGTTTTTTAGGAGCAGCATTAATTGTAGTTTCTATTGGAGGCTTGTTTAAATACATTATGGCGGTCAATTTGTAGATACTGTACATACCCATCCCCCCGCCTTTTTTGCATTTTTTATAACGCAGACAAGTTTTTTAAAAGCTCTGTGGCTCGCTGAACCCATCAAATGAATATTGATGGATTCATTAGGGAAACCCTGATCCAGTCCAATTATTTTTAGCTTCATGAAAAATAGCGACAGATTTTTCTGCGCTAAATTCTAATCGACTTAATTAGGATTTCCTTAGTCAATTAACGCACAATCATTACAGAACAGCCTGCACGATCACTGACGACTGTTCCCGTTGCGCCTAATAAGCGTTGGTTACTACGTGATTTTTTACGCCGACAGCCCATGATAACAAGATCAGGTTGTATGCTTTCAATGGCTTGAAGAATGGCTTGTCGGCGTTTTCCCTGTTTTAATTTTATTGTCACTGAGGCATCATTAAAATAGGCTTTAGCAAGCCCTTCAAGTTTGCCTTTCATTTCAAGTTTTAGTTTGTTTTGAGCATCTTCAGGGAAGAAGCTGGCAACCAGTGGCATTCCATAATCAGGAATGATGGTTAATAGAATGATTTCACTTTGATATTTTCCTGCTAAATCATTGGCTGTTTTACACAGTTTTTCGGTGGTTGCTTCGGTTGATAGATCAACAGGAACTAGTATTTTATTAAACATGATTAAATCTCATTGGTTTTATCCTGAATCCGTGAGTCCAATGTGGATATCAGGATTGTGCTATTTGAATGCTCTCTTGTTTGTGTATTCGTGCTTTTTGCAGCTTCCAGACTAATACTAATAAGGCTAAAGCAAGCAAATAAAACCATTGTTTTGAGGGGCGATCATTGGCGATTTGCACACTGGCAATTTCCCAATCAAAATCAATTTTTTGTTTTTCAGCAACGCCACCAAAGACCACATTATCAACCACTAGCTTGCCATTTTCCTCTTTAAGTTCAAGGCCTGCGGCATTTTTTAAACGCTCTTTACCTGTGCCAGCAGCACCAACGGGTAACATAACGACCTTATCAACAGCGGCACCTTCAATGGTTTCACCTTTGACCTGCACACGAATCTGTGCATTCACGGGGAGCTTTCCTGCCACTTCATAAATTTTTGTTGCAGGGACTTCTTGAAGGGGTGGATAAACCATATCCATAAAAAAGCCAGGTCTAAATAAGATGAAAACTATTGCCAATAAGATGCCTGTTTCCCAGATTTTATTTTTGGTTAAAAACCAGCCCTGTGTCGCTGCGGCAAACAGCATCATGGCGGCAGTTGCTGAGACAATTACTAATAACAGATGGAAAGGTCCTTTAATACCAATCATTAATAGTTCTGTATTAAAGATAAACATAAAGGGAAGAATGCCTGTGCGAATATCATACATAAACCCTTGGATGCCTGTCTTGATAGGATCACCCCCTGATATTGCCGCTGCCGCATAGGCGGCTAAGCCCACGGGCGGCGTATCATCCGCCAGAATACCAAAGTAGAAAACAAAGAGATGAACCGCAATTAATGGCACGATTAAGCCAGATTGAGCACCTAAAGTCACAATCACTGGAGCCATTAGGGATGAAACAACAATATAGTTAGCCGTTGTTGGTAGCCCCATGCCGAGTAATAAGCTAATGCCAGCGGTTAATAGTAGCATCACAATCAGGCTGCCACCTGAGATATATTCAACCACTTCGGCTAAGATTAAGCCCACACCTGTTAAGGTCACCGCACCAATAATTAAACCTGCCGCTGCTGTTGCGATGCCAATACCGATCATATTACGAGAGCCTGCAACCATGCCTTCTTTAAAGTCATTCCAGCCATCTGCCCAATAGCGTGCCGTGTTGTTTTCTCCTCGCATAACGCCTTTTAAGAATTTATGTGTTAGTAAAACAAAAATCATGGCTAATGATGCCCAAAATGCGGCAAGTGCAGGGGAGAGTCGTTCAACCGTTAGTAGCCAAATTAAAACAATCACAGGTAGTAAGAAATATAAGCCAGATTTTACAATGGGGCCGGCTTCGGGCAGCTCATCAATTTGATCACTACGACCTAAATCAGGAAATTTTACTGCCAGTTTAAGTAAAAAGAAGTAGGAGATAATGAACAAGCCACCTGAAATCCAAGGTGTCCAATCACCTGCAACATCTTTAAGCCAACCAAAGCCATAATGCATACCCATAGACAGTAGCATAATACTGATAACCACGGTCATAAATGTGAATACACTCTGTATAAATGTCTTTTTAACTTTTCTAGGAAGCCCCTCAAGACCAGCTTTACAGGCTTCAAGATGCACGATGTAAACTAATGCAATATAGGCGATAACCGCAGGTAAAAAGGCATGTTTGATGACTTCAATATAAGAAATACTGACAAACTCAATCATTAAAAAGGCTGCCGCACCCATTACTGGTGGGGTCAATTGTCCATTGGTAGATGAGGCTACTTCAACCGCGCCTGCTTTTTCAGCAGAAAAGCCAACACGTTTCATCAGTGGGATGGTGAATGTTCCCGTGGTAACTACATTTGCAATAGATGAGCCTGAGACCAGCCCCGTTAATGCGGATGAAACCACGGCCGCTTTAGCAGGTCCACCTCTTAAATGCCCCATTAAAGTGAAGGCAACCCAGATAAAGTAGTTTCCTGCACCTGCTTTTTCTAATAAAGAACCGAATAAAACAAATAGGAAAACCATGCCAGTAGATACGCCTAGTGCGACACCAAAAACACCTTCTTGAGTAATCCATAAATGGCTCATGGCGCGTGAGAATGATGCGCCTTTCCATGCCATTACATCTGGGGCTAAATGACCAAAGAAAATATAGGCAAGAAATACCATCGCAATAATCATTAAGGGTGGGCCTAAGGCACGTCTTGCCGCTTCTAGGACTAATGCAACACCAATACCAGAGATAACTAAATCAAGGGTAGTAGGGAGTCCCGCACGATCTGCCAGATCTTGGGCAAACTTCCATAGGTATAGAGTAACGATTATGCTGATAAACCCAAGCACCCAGTCGAGTTTTGGGATGTGATCTCGCGGTGATGATTTAAAGGCAGGATAGGCAAGAAAGCCTAAGAACATGGCAAAAGCCAAATGTATCGAACGCGTTGCTGTATTATTGAGTACAGGGATATAATCAGACATAAGATACATAAAGGGAGAAGCGATCCAGAGCTGAAAAATAGCCCATGAAAAAGCCACCCAGAACATCATTGTACCGACGCTACCCTTAGGGTTTCGTGCACCAGTGTCTGATTCAGCAATCATCTCTTCGAGTTTCGATTCATCTATTTCGAAATCTTCGGTTTTAGTCTCTGCCATTTCTTCTCCTTTGTAACAACAGTATTTTGTAGCAATAGCCGTCTAAACAATAGTTATAGCGACTACATTCTTCAGCTTTTTATTTTATCGGTGTATTCATGTGTTCATGTATTCATAGTGCCTTCATGCGTCGTGTTGATGTGGTTATTGATGTCTCAATATAAACACACGGATAAATAAAAAGTGTAAAAAAGGGGGGGGATGGGTATTTAGCTTTATTTGAATCTGAATCCATAAGCCCAATGCGGATAACAGGATATTACGTAAAAACGGGGTTAAGGATTCAGGCATTATGGTGATAGATAATGCCTGAATTTTAAAAGTCCATGAGGACTTGACTTGCTATTTACTTAAGGAAACCCTGATCAAGTCCAATTATTTTTAGCTTGTTAAATCTGCCGATATTTTCCACGAAGATCGACGCAATAGAATAACTATTACGTCGATCTTCGTGAAAAATAGCGACAGATTTTTCTGCGCTAAATTCTAATCGACTTAATCAGGTTTTACTTAATTAAACCAGCTTCTTTGTAATACTTTAATGCACCAGCGTGTAGTGGAGCAGACAATGAAGCTTTAACCATTTCTGTTTTCTTTAAGTTTTTGAAAGCAGGGTGTAGCTTTTTGAAATCATCAAAGTTTTCAAAGACAGCTTTAACTACTTCATAGATTACTTTTTCAGGTACTTTCGCTGAACTTACGAAAGTTGCACCAACGCCCATAGTCTTGGCTGCTTCAGGGTTGCCCTTATACATGCCAGCAGGTATTGAAGCATAACGGTAGAACGCATTTTCCTTGATAAGTTTATCAATCTCAGGGCCATGAATATCTGCAATTTTAGCATCACAGGTAGTTGTAGTTTCTTTGATTGCTCCAGCAGGGTGTCCAACAACCATAATGTAAGCATCAATTTTGTTATCACAAAGTGCTTGACCCATTTCTGAGGCTTTTAGCTCAGAGGCTAATTTATAATCTTTACGAGACATACCGAAGGCTTTTTCAATAACACCAAAAGTTGCCACAGTTCCAGAGCCAGGTTGACCGACATTCACACGCTTGCCTTTAAGGTCAGGGAAGTTTTTGATGCCTGAATCAGCACGTACTACTAATGTAGCAGGTTCTGCATGAACAGAGAAAACAGCACGAAGGTCTTTAAAAGGACCCGCTTTTTCAAATTTAGATGTGCCATTATAGGCGTGATATTGCCAATCAGATTGAGCAACGCCCATTTCCAATTCACCTTGACGAATTGCATTAATATTAAAAACAGAACCACCTGTTGATTCAACTGAACAGCGAATACCTGTTTTTTTACGGTTCTTATTAACCAAGCGACAAATCGCTCCACCCGTTGGATAATAAACGCCAGTCACGCCACCTGTACCAATAGATACATAAGTCTTTTCTACTGCTATCGCAGAGCTTGAAAGTGTTGCTCCAAGTAATAAACCTGCTGTAGCCAGTGCTGTAGTAATGTGTTTTTTCATATTATTGAATTCCTTTAGTGATTGATATTTCTGAATTTGTGAGGCCTATTGCGGCACAGTTAATAAGCTATTGATTTATTATTTAGCCGCTGTTACCTACATTGGCTCATAGATTCAGAATATTTATTAAAGCCTGAATCCGTGAGATCAATGCGGATAACAGGGTGTAAGATATTGGTTTAGCATGGGATTTAAAAAGCCCTGCATAATTGAGTTCACCATCTGCTAGCGCAGATGGGAAGCTCACTAAATCTTAGCTTCACCCGTAGGTTAAGCGGGTGTTTTTTAAACCCATGATGAATCAATAGCTTACGTCCTGTGCCGTAGTGACCTCACGGATTCAGGTAAAAAACAGAGATGAAAAATCTCTGCAATATAGAGTTATAGTTGAGCAGTGGTAATTCTGCAAGGAAAACTTTTAGGGATAAAGCTGTTTGATTTTATTTATTTCTTTCTTTCTTATTGAGTTCAGTATGCTTCTTTCTTCACTCTCCAAACCAATCTTGTACATGCAAGCCATCAAATATTTTAAAATCATCGACATTATGCGTGATAATAATGAGTTGATTAACATAGGCAACTGCTGCTATTTCACTATCATATTTACTCGGTGTTAAGCCTTTTTCTTTTAAGTGAACTCTTTCATTGGCAAGCCATTCAGCAGATTTTTGGCAAAAGAGAAGAATATTTAAACCATCATCTGATAATAAATTTAAGTATGATGCTATTTGATCTTTTCTTTTGCTATTTTGTAGCAAATGAACACCATGCCATAATTCGTGCCAGACTGTTGCTGATGTGCATGAGTGAATGCTTTTAAGAGCTAAATTATTCATCATTTTGGTATTTGGCTTTTTCTTCATGGGCTCTGAAATGATATTGGTATCTAGCAGATATTTCATTTTTCTAGTCCCAATCAAAGTTGACGGATTCGTGTGGTGCTTTATTTCGCATATCGTCTAATTCTTTATCACTGAAACCCTCTGCATCAGGGTACTGTTTGCGCCAATTTAAATAGCTACTAAAAATCCCCTTCTTGCTACCTAAAGCACGATTATAACGTTCGAGTGAAATGATTACAGCAACGGGTTTTCCATGTCGCGTTATTTGGATGTCTTCCCCTTGCTCAACACTATGAACATACTCAGGTAAATGATTTTTTAAATGTGAAATGCTTGCTTCTGTCATAAAAATATCTCCATATTATGGGGTATTATAGCCAGAATTATATATTAAATAGCCAGAATAATCTATATAGGCTTTCTTACTGCTTATTTGTGTATATTGTCATTTTGAGGTATGTGTATAAATTGAATCCCAATCCTTGGGTGGTATACCTGAAAAATAATCTATTCTATCAAGGTATAGCTGGTAAATAGTTTGCTTGTTTTTATCTAATAATTTTTTGAATAGTCTGGAGGCTTCTGTCCAATCGCCTGATAAATAGTATTTGAATGACAGCTCATGCAACTCTAATTGTTTTTGCTGTAACTCTGTTATTTCACTTTTCAAAAACATAGCTTCATAAATTTTTATTGCATCTTGCTTGCCTTTTACTCGCACAAAATCAATATAGCGAAAGATAATCTCAGGGCACTGTTCTTTGGTATTCTCACTGACTAGAATTTTTACTCCATAATATTTCGTTAAGCTTTCGAGGCGTGAGCCTAAATTAACTGCATCACCTAAAACTGTATATGCACGACGATAATCCGATCCCATATCGCCTACGTTCATCTCACCTGTATGAATTCCAATACCTGCGGCTACTTGATTGAGCCCAATGCGCTTAAAGTCTTTTTGCATTTTGGTAATTTTATATTGTATTTCTAGTGCTGCGATCACTGCTTGCTTAGCATGTTGAGGGTTGCGCAAGGGTGCGCCCCAGAATGCCATGACTGTATCACCCACGTATTTATCAATTGTACCTTTATTGTCAAAAATTATTTTTGTTATTGGTGTTAAGTATTGATTTAAAAAAGATTTAAGTTCTCTTGTTGAGAGTGGCTCAGAAAGTGAAGTGAAGTCTCTTATATCTGAAAAAAGTACGGTCATTTCTCTTTTTTCACCATCTGTTGATATTTCTTTGGGGTTGTCAATGAGTTTGTCGATATGTTCAAGGGGAACATATTGCCCAAACATATCATGTATTCGGCGACGATCTTTATTTTCTTTTAATAGATGATAAATGACATAAATGCCGGATACACTCATGATTAATAACAAAGATATTATTATGGGTAGATTAATATGTAGATTAGCCCATAGCCAATAGTTGAAGCTAAACATTAGAAGTAATAAAGAAGACCCTGAAATTACTAGACTAACTGGTTCTAATAGTGGATAGATTAATATCATCACAAGACATAGAAAGACTAATGATACGATTGTCGCGCCATCAGTCCAGTCAGGGTTGTATGCAATAGATTCAGGATGAAGAATGGCATTGAGAATATTTGCTTGAATTTCTACACCTGGAAAATCAGACTGTACAGGTGTAGAGCGCAGGTCGGCCAGTGCAATTGCAGAGGTACCAATAATTGCAATGGCATTTTCGAGTTCTGGAAAAGGTTTATTTGAGTGCAGTAGCTGACTCGCTGATATATATGGGAAGTGATTTTGTTTGCCTAAATAGGGGATTAAAATCCTCCCTTCGGCATCAGTGGGTATTATCAGTTTTCCTAAGGATAGATGTGTAACTGTTCTTATATTACCAATCGAAGCAGTATGAAGTTTGATTTTATCTTCTAACAGGTAGAGTCTTGCTGTCTCAAGGGCGAGGGAGGGGTAAACTGCATTATTAAAGCGCAAAACGACAGGTGCATGACGCACGACTCCATCGGAGTCGGATGTGATATTGATAAATCCGCTACCTGCTGAATTAATAGAAAACTTTTCAAGATTAGTAGTATAACCTTGCATATTGATTGTGGCTAAAATATCAATATTGTTTGTGTCACTTTCTATGCTACTTTGATGCAGTTTTCCAGTTTGTGTTGTTAGTTTTGAGTGAAAAGGAAAACCAAGGACTAATTCTTTATCTTTGATTGTTTTTGCGAAATAAGCATCTGCATCCAGTTCTTGTTCAATCTGATTAAACCATGTGGGAACTGCTTTATTGATTTTTGATAAAGCATTTTTAATTTTTAAGATAGGGTTTATTTCATTTTCTGATTGAACCACATCAAGCATAATAAGAGCAGTATCATTCAGTGCTAGTTTTTCTATCAGTTGTGCTAGTTTTTTTCGACTCCATGGCCATCTACCATCTTGTCTCAGGCTTGCTTCATCAATATCAATAATAATAATTGGAGGCATTTCTGTGATTTTAATAGGGGTACTAAGTTTTAATCTAATATCATAGGAAATAGCTTCAACTCTTTGAATAATTTCAATACTAGTTTGACTTTTATTAAGGAATAAAAGGCTTGCTAATAGAGTAAGTAAGATCGAAGAAATCATTGGTATTAGTGATTGTGTATGTCGTCGAAACAGCTTAGCCTCCTAGTTATTTAGTCTTGAGTTGTTAATTGTAAGAATATGTAAAAATATGTAAAAAAAGGGGGGGGGATGGGTTTATACGGGTTTATTATTGCATCATGTCTAAATAATATTCACTCACCCAAATGGGTAGTATCCACACTTTTTAAAACTTGTAATGATTAGATGACTTTATAAAAAGTAATGATACTATGCCAGTATAAGCTAACTTTTTTGAGGGTTTTTTGTGGAAATAGCGAGTAGATATTTAAATCTATTGAGGATGGTACTGTTTAGTTTCATCGTGATTTCCCTGTACTCATGCGGAGGTGGAAGCTCGGGTGGAGTAGATTCAAAATTAGGCTCTAGCAATTTATTAACTGTTTGGGCAGAGAAAAGAGCCAGCGTGCTAGTTAATAACGGTAAGTCTTCAACAGTAGCAATGAAGCAATCTGAAAAGGAATTAACCACTCTTTTTGGAATAAAAAATATTCATGAGTTAAATATCAATCATCCAGAAAAATTTCCAGCCGATAACGCACTGCTACTTTTGCTTTCTGGGGCATTAACGGATGTGGCACATAAATATTCAATTAATGAACAATTAATCATAAATGATATTAGTCATGATTTCTCAATAAATGGAAAGTTAACAGACAAGGGTGATGCCTGGTTTTCACGTATGCAAGCAATGATTCGAGACAATCCAAAGTCTCATTTAGATCAATACGCAAAATATGCAGATAGCTTTCAATATCGTGATAGATCATTGCCTGCAATTATTCCTTTAGCATCACGACCTGTTGCCATCGCTTCCAAAGAGGTGTTTGCAAAGCCAGGTGAGACCATATTTTTAGATGCTAGTGCAAGTCATGATAATACAAGTCATGATAATAATAGTGGAAACCTCATTAATTACACTTGGTTTAGAATAGATCAACAAAAACAGTTTGCTGTGCCATTAAGTGATCGTTTTTCAGATAAACCGAGTATCAGAGCACCAAATCAAGAAACAGATTTACTGTTTGCAATAGTAGTGACAGATGAGGAAAAGCTAACTGATACTGCTATTGTTCACGTTAAAGTGCGTAAGCCACCTAAAAACACCCCACCTGTTGCTGATTCGCAAACCATTGAAACTAATGAAGATACCCCTGTTGATATTATTTTAACGGGTAGTGATGCTGATCTT
>Ga0256840_1003738_pt1 | contig 12027 bp, 7 predicted proteins | sample 355202metaG_FD_185969 | JGI IMG/M metagenome (GOLD analysis project Ga0256840, IMG submission 185969) | Hydrothermal vent microbial communities from Mid Atlantic Ridge, Atlantic Ocean - 355-202 | ecosystem: Environmental > Aquatic > Marine > Hydrothermal vents | place: Atlantic Ocean: Mid...
TAAAAGTAAGACCTAGTGGTAACGTATCTACAAGTACTGTAGACTCAGCATCATGAGGACCTAAGTTTTGTACATCAAAACGATAGGTAACAATACCTGCAGCCTCAATAGGATTTGGACTACTAGTCTTTGTTAAGTTTAAATCAGCACCTTTAACAACTGTTGTGTTTACACTTTCCTCATCATTGGCAGTATTGACCTCCACATCACTTGTGACTGTAGCTGTTGACGAGAACACAGTAGGTCCTGCAACTATCGCAGCCCGTAATGTTATATTTATATCTAGAATTGCACTAGCTCCAAACGTAGCAAAGGTACACAGAACCCTATCTGTTACTGCTCCACCACTGGGGATGGCTCCTGCATATGAACAATTTGCATTGTCCACACTTACAAAAGTAAATCCACTTGGTACACTTACATTAAGTTCTGCATTTGTTGCAGCTACTGGAACATTGTTCCTTAACTTAACAATATAATCAAGAAGCCCGTTAGAAGCTACAGGGTTTTTATTGGTTGTATAAGTTACAGGTGCCATGTCGGCTGCAGATAATTGTGAAGAAAACAACAGTGTAAATAATAGAACTGTCATTAAGTAGTGTAAAATATTTTTATGTAGTGTAACAAGTTTCATAAGATCTCCATACAAATTAAAATTGACAAAAGTATTTATTTTGTCGTTAAAAATGTTTATAAACATTTCTAAATTTTAGTTGCAACTCGGCTATCTGTCCCAATACAAAAAAAAAGGGGGGGGGGAGATCCGTGGTTTTCCGTCCTATTTTTACAAATAGTTTGGCTTTAAACTTATGACAAAACATATCCTAATACTATTTAGAAAGTTTTATCCCTAACGGAGTATAACATAAGAATGTTACAGAATTGTTATTTTTTTAACTTATTTATATGATTTATACTTCAAGATATCAATTTGTAACCTAAACCATACATGCTTTGTATGGTATCTGCTACTAGTCGCTTGCGTAGTTTAAATATGAGATTACGAATATTTTTTTCATAAAAATCAATATGATATGTTTGAAAATGCTCCAATATCTGTTCATTACTGCATATCATCCCTTTTCGACTAGTTAATAACTCTAATACTAAGGATTCATACTTTGTCAGTACAACCTCTTCTTTATCTTTTAGCAACACATAGCTATCTCCATCCCAAGTATACCCCTTGCCAAAGTGAATAACAGAAGATTTTTCAATATTGGTTCTATTTAACTTTTGACTACAGTTCCCCTCTTCCCGTAGGGTATTAAACAGGTCATCATAGTCTATAGGCTTTGTAATAAATTTTGATATGCCTATATTGAGTAACTCTAGTAGATAAGCACTATCTGTATGGGCAGAAAGTATAATGATAGATTGTGCTGCATCTATCTCACGTATTTTTTTACTTAAATGTACCCCATTCATCTTAGGCATCTGAATATCTGAGATAACAATATCATACACTTTGTTGAATGCATAAGCACTCATATATAAAGATAGTGCTTCTTCTCCATGAGAAGCACACGTTACTTTATAAAATAGATCTTCTAGTATATCAGACATCTCTTTACGCAAGGGTTTAAAATCTTCCACAAGTAATACTGATAAGTTTTTTGTTACTTCATACACTTTTTTATAGTCAACCATCTTATACCTCAATTTACATCACTTATATATCTATACCTCCATTATACATCATGATGATATAGACTTTAATTATTTTTCAAATATCCCATAGCTATACTTATGATGTCATCATCATCTTTAGAATGAGATTTTAAAATGACACGTTCTGTGTTTTCATCTCTAAACTCTATAAATACTTTTTCACCATATGAAGAGACTTTTGAGATGCCTTTTTCACGAGCAAGTACTTTCATCACGATGACATCTATGAATTGTCTGGTTATGGTATCTAACTTCCCAAACCTGTCTGCTATTTCTGCTTCTATCTCATAGACTTCCCCTGTGGATTCACAAAGCGAAAGCCTACGGTATAACTCTAAACGTAAACGGTCTTCTTCTATAAGCTCTTCGTTTAAGTAGGCATCCACTGAGAGTTTCATGTCTATGTTGTGTGCCACTTCTTTGTCTTGACCGCTTAACTCTTTTATGGCATCTTCAAGCATACGTAAATACAAAGAGTACCCTATCTGCTTTATATGTCCAGACTGTGCTTCTCCGATGATGTTACCTCCACCACGTATCTCTAAGTCATGAAATGCAAGTACTGCTCCAGACCCTAAGTCTGAGTGAGACTCAAGAGCAAGTAAACGTCGTTTGGCATTGTCTGTCAAACGCTCTTTGTCTGCAACCATAAAGTAACAGTACCCTTCTTTTCCTCCACGTCCTACACGCCCACGGAGCTGATGTAAGTCTGCTATACCAAAATTATCTGCTCCATCTACTATCATAGTGTTAGCATGAGGCATATGTATACCTGACTCTACTATGGAAGTAGAGAGTAGTACATCATACTCACCATCTTCAAAAAGCATCATCTCATCTTCTGTCTCTTTAGCGGATATTTTGGAGTGTAAGACTGCTATGCGAAGCTTAGGGAGTATCTCAAGTAAGACTTTTTTCTTTGCTTCTATCCCTGCGATGGAGTTAAAGACATAAAATATCTGTCCACCCCGACGCATCTCTCTTAAAATAGCTTCTTTAATGACTTTGTCATCATAAGACTTTACAAAAGTTCTTACACCTTGACGTTCAGTAGGAGGGGTGAGGATTTCAGAAAAACTTTTTACATCTGACATCGCAAGATTGAGTGAACGTGGTATAGGTGTAGCGGACATAGAGAGTAGATGCACATCTATGGCTATCTCTTTGAGTGCCTCTTTTTGTTTCACCCCAAATTTATGCTCTTCATCTATGATGACCAGTGCAAGGTTTTTAAATTTTGCTTTCAGTAGAGCGTGTGTTCCCACTACCACATCTATCGTACCCTCTTCTACTCCTCGCAGTGTCAACGTTTTTTCTTTGGCTGTTGAAAATCTATCTAGTTTTGCTACTTTTATACCATGACCATAAAAACGCTCTTTGAGCGACTTATAGTGTTGTGAAGAGAGCAAGGTAGTAGGGGCTATCATCATCGATTGGTAGCCATTTTTAACACTCACAAACATCCCATTCATCGCCACTTCTGTTTTACCAAAGCCTACATCTGCTGAAAGTAGTCTGTCCATCATTTTACCAGAGCTCATGTCATCTAGCATGTCCTTAATGGCTTTATCTTGGTCTTCAGTATGCACAAACCCCGCTTCTGACATAAAGATGGCGTGTTCTTCCATATTTTGTTTAAGTTTTATGCCCTTTTTTAAATGTCTTTGAGCCGATAGGTTTATGATTTGAGAAGCAATAGCAAAGAGTTTCTCTTTGACTTTGGCTTTAAGCTTTTTAAAGCTGGCTTTACCCATACGGTCAAGTACAGGCAATGCCCCACCCTCAGCTACATAACGGTCTATCACTTCAAGGCTTGAGACGGGTATGAGCAGAGCATCTTCATTTTGGTAATGCATCACAACAAACTCAGAAAGTGAACCTAGTATCTCTCTTTTTTCTATACCTTTAAAAATACCCACACCATAGTTCTCATGCACCACATAATCCCCAGGTTTAAGTTCATCAAGAATGATAGAGGCTTTTTTTACTTTTTTACGTTTAAGTGGCTTATTGAGTGAGAGTATAAGTCTGTCACTTCCAAGCAAATTGACAATCCCCTCTTGATAGACAAATTGGACTAGGGGTCTGGTGATTTGTGATGTGTCGTGAAACGATGCATCATGAATCACCTGACCCCCTGATGCCAATAACACCCAAGTAGGGAACTCTGATCCTCTTACGATACTCTCATTTTTAGCAAGTATCGTAATCTGTTTTTCTTTATGTGATTCAAGTAGTTTATTGTGATTAACAACTTCAAGGTCTCTATATTTTGAACCTTTAGAAATGGCAGGTAGTAAAAATGCTTTTCGTGGTACCAGTGGTTCTGTAAGCTCATAGACCTCTTTGAGTTCATCATCAAGATTCGTAGCCCATATGCACGAGAACTGCTCTAAAGCACTTTGCCCCAAATCATCTAAATTCCAAAGCCCAAGTGAATCTATGTCTTTAACAAAGGTGTCATAGGTACTCATCTCACATCTTGTTTTTAACGCTTCATATTGTGTCTCATCTAAGGCTAAAAAAGCAGGACCAAAAGTAAGTTCTTCTAGTTCTTCACTTGCACGTTTTTGCGTTCCCTCATCATAATGCTGGATGGTTTCTACTTCTTCATCAAACAAAGAGATACGATATGGTTTGTCTGCATCGATAGGATAGATATCTATAATATCCCCACGAAAAGAAACTTCCCCACGCTGTGCTGCTATGTCGGTAAAGTGGTAGCCCCATTGGTAAAGTGTGTCTTTAAGCACTTGCAGTTTAAGCGTTTCACCAAACTCTATAGTTTGAGAAGCAAAATACTCAGGCTTAGGAAAAGGAATAAGTAGCGTTCGTAGTGGTGATATAAGTACTTTTTTCTTAGTTGTTTTATGAAAAGAGGCTAGTTGTAAAAAAAGTAACTGAACATCCTCTGCATACGCACGTAAGTCTTCACCTACACTTACACGTAAATCGGGCAAAACAAAAGTATCATACCCAAGCAGTACAGCGACATCTCGTATTTGTACTGCTTCTTTATCATCGTTGCAAATGAGTAGTTTGGCTTCGACAGATTCAGCCACCGTTTCCTTAGCGTGTCGAGGGGTTAAATCTTCTAGGTATTCATATATATTACTTTGATACATCAATTTTTAATTTCTACTTTTTAATTTTTAATTTTCCGAAGGAATGCTTCTATAACATAAAATGAACCAAATACAAGATAATTCTCGTCTTCTTCTATCTTATTTTCAAAATAGCTATAGTCTAAACCCACTGTTTCTAACGCTTTTTCTATCCACTCTAAAGTAGTAGCACGTTGTGAATCAATCTTAATAATCTCCACACGTTTGACTTTAGGTTTGAGTATGCGTAAAACCTCTTCATAATCTTTGTCATCTAACGAGTTATAGATAAGTACTACTTTTTTATCTAAAGCTTTTTCTATGGCAGATGCTGCTAGAGGATTATGTCCTACATCTATACGAATATTTTTAGCGAGAGGATAAAAACGTCCGAAGAGTTCTAACGATATCAAATCATTCATATCATATGCACTATCTAAAATATCTAATGCCCTCATAGCTACTGATGCATTCTCCATAAGATAGTTTGCCCACCCTTTGTCATGGACGATTTTTTGCAATTTCTCATTTCTCATTTCTAATTTCTCATTTAGAAATAGCTCTGCACCTTTTTCTTCAGAAATGAGTTTGGCTATTTCTATTACTTCATCATAAACCTGCGGTGCCAACAATGCTTGCTTTTGAATACTACGTATTTTCGTACCTGCTATCTCTTTAATAGTCTCACCCAAAAATGCCTGATGGTCTAAACCTATCGGTGTGATGATGCTAAGATCCTTATCACACACATTGGTTGCATCAAATTCACCCCCAAGCCCCGCTTCAAGTACCATTAAATCACAGTTTTCAAAAACCACAAAAGCCAAAAGTGTTGTGTATTCAAAATAGCTCAAAGCCTCAGATATTTTTTCTCCTAAAATAGTAAAGAGTCTTTGGTGTGCAAGCTCAAGTATCTCATCATTTACATCTTGACTATTGAGCCAAATACGTTCGTTAAATTTTAAAATATGTGGAGAGGAGTAATGCCCAACACTTAAGCCACTTTTATAGGCTAAATAGGCTAAGGTTCTACCTGTTGAACCTTTTCCATTGGTACCCACTATATGTATGGTTGTAGGACGCTTTATCTGTGGTTTGAGTAATTCATAAGCAATATGAACACGCTTATAGTCTATTTCTTTATAATACAGAGGTTTTGCCTCTAAAAAAACATTGAGTGTCATGACTTAGTGTGTATTTTTACCTTCAGCATTTTTCTTTTTCTCCGCCATCATTCCATGTACACTTATATAAGCAATAAACTCATCTAATGCTTTAGCAAGCCCCACACGAATTGCCTCAGTTCTTAATGTAGAGGAAGTTAAAGAAGAAGCTTGGATATCTGCTTCAACAATACTAGCTATACGCTTAGAAATAACACCTTCTTTTGTTTTCATCTTAAAGTTTACACGTATATTTGCTCTGTAACGTGTTACATACCCATCTTCATAAGCAAGTGGAGTATAGCTAGTACCTCTGTAGTTCACATAGATTGCACTACTGGCTTGTTCTTTCGAAGCTACACGCCCTTTAAATCGTGTATAAACCAAACGGTTCATCTCATCTTTAATAAAGGGAGCATTTTCTGGTTCAATCGCATCTACAGCAACTTCAACATAGACAGAATCTGCAAAAATATGTTTAATATAATGCGATGATGGTTTATACCCACATGCCGTAAACAATAACACACCCATTGTCAATAAAACTAATCTCATACCCACTCCTTAATTACGCTGGTTTTACAGCTAAGTTCACCAACTTATTTGGCACAACTATCTCTTTAACTATTATCATACCCTCTAACCACTTTGCCCCTGCTTCTTTTGCAAGAGCTAAAATCTCATCACTTGATGCAGATGGGCTTACTTCTACCTCTGTACGTTTTTTACCACCTATCATTACCATATAGTTGATACTGTCTTGCACAAACACTTCTTCTTTTACTTCAAGTTTTGCACCTAAGTTTTCTCTGCTAAATAACATTTCAGAAAGCTCCGTTGCTACATGAGGGATGATAGGCTCTAAAAGGTTGAGCATAATATACATGCCCTCAGTCCAGACATCAGCATTGTCTTGTTTATCGAGTGCATTGAGTGCTTCCATACACGCTGCTATGAGTGTGTTAAATGCAAATGTTTTTTCATACACATCTGTAGACTTTTGTAACGCTTCATACACTTTTACGCGTGCAAGTTTACTCTCTTTGCTCAGCGTACTTTGCTCTATAGTTGGCAATGTTTTACCTGTTACCTTAGCATTTCTATCGTAAAGTTTCTTGATAAACCTAAACGCACCCTCAACTGCCGAGTCATTCCACTCTAACTCTTTGGCAGGAGGTGCCGCAAAAAGGGTAAAAAGTCTTGCTGTGTCTGCACCATATTTTTCTACTAACGCATCTGGGTCAACCGTGTTCCCTTTAGACTTAGACATCTTTGTGCCATCCATAAGCACCATACCTTGTGTAAGTAAGTTCTCAAAAGGCTCATCTACATCATGATACCCAAGGTCACGAAGTACTTTGGTAAAAAAACGTGCATAAAGTAGGTGCAAGATAGCATGTTCTATACCACCTATGTACTGGTCAACTCCAAGCCAATAGTTTGCTTCCTCTTTGTCTATCCCTGTCTCATTCCATTTTTTAGGATTGGTTGCATAACGAAACTGATACCAGCTTGACTGCACAAAGGTGTCAAGCGTATCTGTTTCACGTATCGCCTCTTTTCCACATTTAGGACAACTACAGTTTTTCCATGTTGGGTGGTTTTCAAGCGGATTACCCTCACCAGTTATCTCTACATCATCAGGTAGTGCTATGGGTAAGTTTTCTATCTTCTCTGCCACAAGCCCACAGTCATCACAATGCACAAAAGGAATAGGAGCTCCCCAGTAACGTTGGCGAGAGATTCCCCAGTTTCTTAGCTTATAATTAGTCGTACCTTTACCAAGTTTTTGCTCTTCATAGTGTGCGATGATTTGAGCTTTAGCCTCTACGTTTTTTACACCGTTAAAAGCTTCTGAGTTTTCCAACTCACCCTCAAGCGTATAAGGAAGTTCGTCCCCACCAGAGATAACACGCTTAATAGGCAAATCATACTTGGTAGCAAACTCAAAGTCTCTCTCATCATGTGCAGGTACAGCCATAACAGCCCCACCACCATACCCAGCTAGTACAAAGTTGGCTGTCCAAACAGGTATCTCTTCTTTTGTTAAAGGGTGTATGACCGTTAGACCTAAGTCATACCCTATTTTTCCCTCTTTGGCACGTTCTATCTCTGTCATGTTTGTGATAGTGACTATCTTTTCTGCTACATCACTCTCTAGTAAATCATGGTCTAACAAATATTTCGTAATAGGATGTTCCGCTGCAAGTGCCGAATACGTCACACCATAGATGGTATCTGGACGGGTAGTAAATACTGTGTATTTCTCGAAGTTCCCACCTAGTCTTACCTTAGAACTTTCGCTCAATTCAAAGTCAAACTCAAGCCCTTGAGACTTCCCTATCCAGTTACTTTGCATAGTCAAAACTTGATTAGGCCATTTGCCCTCAAGCTGTTTCAAATCACCGAGCAAATCATCTGCATACTTGATGATGTCTAGGTAATACCCAGGCATCTCTTTAAGCTCCACAGGATTGTCACATCTCCAGCAACACCCTTCTTCTACCTGCTCATTCGCAAGTACAGTATGACATTCTTCACACCAGTTTACAGTCGTAGATTCACGGTAAAGCAAACCCTCTTCAAACATCTTGATGATGAACTCTTGTTCCCACTTCGTATACAGGGGGTCACACGTAGCAAACTCACGTGACTTAGAAAAAGAAAGCCCCAGAGTGTTTAGCTCTTTTCTCATGTAATCTATGTTTGCATATGTCCAGTCTTTAGGATGTCTACCATGTTTTATAGCAGCATTCTCTGCAGGCATACCAAAAGCATCCCAACCTATAGGGTGCAGTACATTAAAGTCTTGTTTTCTGTAGTAACGAGCAAAAGCATCACCGATGGCGTAATTTCTTACGTGACCCATATGTAGTCTACCAGAGGGAAAAGGGAACATAGAGAGGATATATTTCTTTTTTCTTGTTAAAGCATCATCAGGCTCAAAAGCCTTCTCGTCATCCCATTTTTTTTGCCATTTGGCTTCAATCTCATTTGGATTGTAACTCATAGTATCTCGTCCTTCTCTCACCTCTTGTTCCCACTCTCTTGAGTGGGAACACATCTATCATGGGTGGTTAATTTTATTGGAAGGATTATAGCTAAGATGGGGTTAGAGGTGTCTGTAGGTCGGGGTATCCGACCTACTTGAACGTATTACACTGTCTCATATCTCCAGTCTTCAACCCACGTCTAAGCCACTCCATACGTTGCTTAGCAGAGCCATGGGTAAAGCCATCTGGGTTTACATGTCTTCCCGCTTTTTTCTGTAAGGTATCATCACCTATGGAACTGGCTGCTCTCAAGGCTTCTTCTACGTCACCACGTTCTAGTATGCCAAACTTGTTATGTGCATGATGAGCCCAAACCCCTGCGTAACAGTCTGCTTGGAGTTCTACTTTTACTTGTAAGGCATTGGCTTTGGTACTACTACCCCAACTTTGTTTGGCTTTTTGTACTTTGACTAGCGTGCCTTGTAGGTTTTGGATATGATGCCCTACTTCATGTGCAAGCACATACGCTTGAGCAAAGTCACCAGGAGCAGAATGGTTCTTAGCCAACTCTTCAAAAAAGCTCTGATCAAGGTAGACTTTATTATCAGCAGGACAGTAAAAAGGCCCCATAGCAGAGTCTGCAAAACCACAACCACTTTTTGTACCTCCGCGATACAGCACCATCACAGGTTCTTTATATCGCATACCATATTGTGGCAATACGCTATTCCATACCTCTTCAGTATAACCCAATGTCGTTTTCATAAAGTCAGACATTTGGTTGTCTTTGGCTTCATTTGCCACCGTTGTTTTACCTGCACTACCACCCATACCTAGCAATGATAAAGGGTTATAGCCCATAAAATATGCTGCAGCTCCTACACCCACTACCAACATCCCAAACTTAGAACGTAACAGTGGTTTAACGATAGGCCACAACATCATCATCGTTCCCATAGAAGGCAATCCACCTCCTCCTCTGCTAGAAGTTGATCTTCTGTCTTCTACGTTGGTACTTTTTCTTCCACCTCTCCATTTCATACATCATCCCTTTAACATTCTAAATTTATACATCAATTATACCAACCAAAAGTAAAAATCTACTACAATATTACAGTAAAAATGAAGGAAATTATGTGTCTGAAGCATTAGCGAGAAAATACAGACCTGCGACTTTTGACGACCTCATAGGTCAAGAAGCAGTTTCACAAACCTTATCACTCGCCCTTGATGGCAACCGACTTTCTCATGCCTACCTTTTTTCAGGTCTGAGAGGTTCGGGGAAGACGTCTACTGCTCGTATCTTCGCTAAAGCACTGCTTTGTGAAAAAGGTGCCAGTTCTCACCCTTGTGGTGTTTGTACACACTGTAACATGGCGGCAGACAATGCCCATATGGACATCATAGAGATGGATGCTGCGAGTAACCGTGGTATAGACGACATCAAAGACCTCATAGAACATACAAAGTACAAACCCTCTTCAGCACGCTACAAAATCTTCATCATCGATGAAGTACATATGCTGACCAACCAAGCCTTTAATGCACTACTAAAAACCCTAGAAGAACCACCAGACTTTGTAAAGTTTATCTTGGCAACAACTGACCCTTTAAAGTTGCCTGCGACTATCCTTTCTCGTACACAGCACTTTAGGTTTAAAAAGATTCCACAAAACCTTGTACTTAAACACTTAGAACACATCTTAGACCTTGAAGAAGTGGGCTATGAAGTAGACGCTTTAGACATCATAGCACGTTCGGGTGCGGGGTCGCTACGTGACTCACTAACACTCACAGACCAAGCCATAGTCTACTCTAAAAACTTTGTGGATGTGACAACCGTTACAGGGATGCTAGGCATCATAGAACCTAGCCACTTAGAAGCACTACTTAACGACATCATGGCAAAAGAAACCCAAAAAGTTTTGAGCTTTATAAACATGGCACGTGACTATGAAGCAGAGATGATACTCGATGAACTCACCCTTTACCTAAAAGAGTTACTCCTAGGTGCCAATGGTAAGTTAAGTCCTATGATAATAGAACGTTTTTTCAGAGTCATCGCCGAGTCAAAAACCCTGCTCTCTTTAGGAAGTGATGGTGAATTTGTACTTTCATTAGCCCTATTTAAAATGATGGAATCTTTACAGATAAAAGACATCGACACCATGATACGTGGACTAGAAAATGAACTCAAAGGCGTAGAAGTATCTGAAATTATGGTCACATCCCCTACACCTGATGTCTCTGCTCCCCCTGAGGTCATCACTATCACACAAGATGAGATAGACTCCTCTTTACCGACACCACTAGTAAAAAAAGAAACAAATAAAACACCTATATCTGAGCCTATAATTCAAGAGAGTGTACCTAACACTGAACCAATAGAAGAACCCATAGTCACACAAGAAGTCATAACTACCTCCGAAGAAGCAGAAAATACTTCTACAAACTCAGTAAGCGAAATAACTGTTGAGCCTATCAAAGAAGAGCCAATGCCTACACCTGTCGCAGTACAAATAAACCCCCATCAAAAAACCTTTGATGCCCTTGTCAAAAAAATCTATGACAGAGACTACGACTTAGGTCAATGTTTTGAACGTAATATCTCTTTTGAGAGTTTTGAAGAAAACAAACTTACTTGGGGTTCACATGCAGAGGGAGATGATAAAAAAACACTTATTACTCACTGGGGACTCATCAACATGTTTGTCAAAGACCTCTTTGGCTTTGAGACCAAAATAGTCAACGTAGCTAAAAAAAAAGTAGTTAATACTTCGACCCCTTTAACAAGTTCAGTGAGCGAAATAAACAAGGTGGCTGAGCCTCTCGAAGTCAAACCTCCACATTCAGATGCAGATACAAGCTCCATGATAGAAGACATAGAAATGAAAAGCTCATGCATCTCCCCTGAAGCAGGAAACACCGAAGCCGCAAAAGAAAAAGACCCTTCCATGCTACTTCAAGAACCTATGATAAAAGAAGCGATAGCTCTTTTTGATCCGAAAAAAGTGAGGATAAAGAGAAATTCTTAATTAACTGATGTTTTATTTTGATCCTTTATATCTTCTTTTAGAAAAAATTCTAATGTTTTGG
>Ga0256840_1003739_pt1 | contig 12026 bp, 11 predicted proteins | sample 355202metaG_FD_185969 | JGI IMG/M metagenome (GOLD analysis project Ga0256840, IMG submission 185969) | Hydrothermal vent microbial communities from Mid Atlantic Ridge, Atlantic Ocean - 355-202 | ecosystem: Environmental > Aquatic > Marine > Hydrothermal vents | place: Atlantic Ocean: Mid...
TCGCAGGTTCGAATCCTGCCACCCCGACTTTTTTATTTAAAATGCACTATATATCAGCAAAGTAGCTCAGCTAGATAGCGGTCATATTGAAATATAAAGAAGTAAAGAAATAAAAAGGTCGCGTAGATTCCGATTTTAATCGGAACGGTCATAGAATAAAGAAATAAAAAGAATAAAGGTCGCGTAGCTCAGCTGGATAGAGCATCTGCCTTCTAAGCAGACGGTCATAGGTTCGAATCCTATCGCGATCACAAAAACCTTATAACTATTTTGTTATAAGGTTTTTTTGTTTTAATTTGTATAGAAGTATAAAGTTAATAGAAATAAATTCTATTTAACATAATATTAATTATAGTACAATTAGAGTAATTTCTGTATAGCCGTATTTTCGCGGCTATTTTACATAATTATACGTCTATATCGTCAACAACTATAAAAAAAGAATGTTAGGAATTTATACAAAATAAAAAAACCACCGATAATCGGAGGGTTTTTTGAAAATTTCAAAATATATATTACTATAGAACTTTTACGTTTACAGCATTTAATCCTTTGTTTCCTTCTTTTAAATCAAATTCAACTTTATCATCTTCACGAATTTCATCGATTAATCCTGAAATGTGCACAAAATGAACTTTATCTACACCTTCTTCTGTGATTAGAGTAATTTCTGTATAGCCGTATTTTCGCGGCTATTTTACATAATTATACGTCTATATCGTCAACAACTATAAAAAAAGAATGTTAGGAATTTATACAAAATAAAAAACCCACCGATAATCGGAGGGTTTTTTGAAAATTTCAAAATATATATTACTATAGAACTTTTACGTTTACAGCATTTAATCCTTTGTTTCCTTCTTTTAAATCAAATTCAACTTTATCACCTTCACGAATTTCATCGATTAATCCTGAAATGTGCACAAAATGATCTTTATCTACACCTTCTTCTGTGATAAATCCGAATCCTTTTGCTTCATTGAAAAATTTTACTGTTCCTGTACTCATTTTAATATGTTTAAATTTTTATTTATAATACTGCAAAGATGACGCCTTTATTTGGATAAAACTTGTTTTTTCTACATTATTTTAAATAATTATTTTATTTTCAATAAACTAACATTTTTTTTAAAGCTTCTTTAAATCGGTTAACCGGAAGATATTGTTGTTCTAAACCCGTATCAAACGGAATTGGTGTTTCTAAACTCGCTACACGTTTTACCGGAGCATCTAAAAACTCAAAACATTCTTCTGTAATCATCGCAGCTAAATCGGATGCAATTCCTCCAAACATCGTATCTTCTTGTAAAATAAGCACTTTTCCAGTTTTTTTAACCGAACTTAAAATGGTTTCTATATCCAAGGGTTGCAAAGTTCTTAAATCAATTACATCTGCTTTTAGCTCTTTAAATTGCTCTTCCTTTAAGGTATTTAAAATCCAATGTACACCTTGACCATAAGATATTAACGTAATTTCCTCTCCTTTTTGTAAAATCGATGCTTTACCAAAAGGAATTGTATAATAATCCGTTGGAACATCCTGATAAACAGAACGATATAATTTTTTATGTTCAAAAAATAAAACCGGATTTGGATCTGCAATAGCAGTTGCCAACAATCCTTTTGCATCATAAGGAAATGCCGGATAAACTACTTTTAATCCCGGTGTTTTGGTAAACCATGCCTCATTTGTTTGGCTGTGAAACGGACCTGCACTCACTCCTGCTCCACATGGCATTCTTAACACCACATCGGCATTTTGTTTCCAACGGTAATAGGATTTTGCCAGAAGGTTTACAACCGGATTAAAACCGGAAGTAACAAAATCGGAAAATTGTAATTCTACAACCGATTTCATACCTTTAACCGATAATCCGTAAGCTGCCTCTATAATAGTTGATTCACATATTGGTGTATTTCGTACACGTTCTTTGCCAAATTCTTTTAAAAATCCGTCGGTTATTTTAAAAACACCTCCGTATTCGGCTATGTCTTGTCCCATAATAATTAAATCATCATAGCGTTCCATTGCCTGTTTTAACCCTTGTGAAATTGCATCAACCAAACGAATGTTAGAGGTTTTATTATTAGGAGTAACTTCATCTATATCAGATTCTTTAAACACATCATTTAATTCATTATTTAAAGAAATGGTAACAGCAGATTCAGCAAATGTTTTTTGTAAATTATCATTAATTTCCGAAATAATTTCTTTTTTAATTTTTACTTCTAAATCATCATTTAATATTTTTTCTTTTTTCAAAAATGCAGTATAATTTTCAATCGGATCTTTTTTTGCCCATTGTTCCATTAATTCTCTAGGAACATATTTAGTACCACTAGCCTCTTCGTGACCACGCATTCTAAAAGTTTTAAATTCTATTAAAACAGGACGTGGATTTTTACGAATACTCTCGGCAATGGAAGAAACTTTTTGATACACCTCTAAAATATTATTTCCGTCAATTGTATAGCTTTCCATGCCATAACCAATGGCTTTATCTGCCACATTTTGATTTTTCATTTGTTGTGTGCTAGGTGTTGATAGTCCGTAACCATTATGTTCCACACAAAAAATAACAGGTAAATTCCATACAGAAGCTACATTTAATGCCTCGTGAAAATCTCCTTCACTCGTTCCTCCTTCTCCGGTGAAAACCGCTGTAACTTGATTGTTTTTTTTAAGTAAATTAGCTAATGCAATACCGTTAGCTACACCTAATTGCGGACCAAGATGTGAGATCATACCTACAATATGGTATTCGTTCGTGCCAAAATGAAAAGAGCGATCTCTACCTTTTGTAAATCCGTTTGCCTTACCTTGCCATTGTGAAAACAATCTATCTAACGGAATATTTTTAGTAGTAAACACACCCAAATTACGATGCATTGGTAAAATATATTCATTTTGTTTTAAAGCACTTGTAACGCCTACCGCAACAGCTTCTTGACCAATACCGGAAAACCATTTTGAAATTTTACCCTGACGCAATAAAATGAGCATCTTCTCTTCAATCAGTCTAGGTTTGATTAAAGCCTTATATAAGTCTAACAATTGTTTATCGGTTAATTTACCTTTTGAAAAATTCATTGATATCTATAATTAAAACAACTCAAAATTAAGTAAATATTTAAAAAAAAAGCAATATTTTGATTTAATTTTTAAGAAATTTATTAGGTAATAATTACTTTAATTAAACATTACTAAAAAATTTAAAATTAACTATTTGTGATTATATAAAAAAATAAAGTACCCTTTCCATTACAAAAGGGTACTTATAATAATAATAATTAAGGGAAAACTATTACCAAAAATAATTCTTATTTAAGATCATCAAAAATATGTTGCATTAAACGTTTTTTATCATTTATCACTTCTTCCAAAGAAATAGAAGTTTCGGTACGCTCCACACCCGGAATACCACTCAATTTAAAGATAATTTCCTTGGCGTGTTTTGTATCTTTAGCTCTTATTTTACAATATACCGAAAATTTTCCGGTAGTTAAATGTGCCACAGTAACTTCAGGGATTTTTTCAATTTCAGCAATAATATCATTAACACTTCTCGAATTCATTGTTACTAAACCAACATAAGCGATAAATGAATAACCCATTTTATCATAATCAATTACTAAAGTAGAACCTTTAATAATACCCATTTCTTCCATTTTCTTTACACGAATATGGATTGTTCCTGCAGAAACCAATATTTTTTTGGCAATTTCCGTAAAGGGTGTTCGGCAATTTTTTATTAAGTATTGTAAAATTTGATGATCAATCTCATCCATTTTTAAATTTGACATTCTTTTCCTTTTTCTTATTGTTAGCTGTTGCAAATATGTAATATTTTATCTTAAAACCCAAAAATTAATTAAAAAAACAACTAACTACTTTTTATTCGTGATAAATTTTTTAAATTCGTTAATAGAGCTAAACGATAATTGTTTGTTATTAAAGGAATTAGTTCCTAAACCTGATATTGATGGTAAAAAAATAAATTCTTTTAAAAAACACACTTTTTTATTTTTTAATATCTCTTTGTAGCGAATTCCTACTATTTTTTTCTCTCCATTTATTTCGATATTGGTATAAATAAAGTCCAAAAAGTCTTTTTTATTATTGGGTATGCTAAAATATGATTCATAATTTGCTTTTTGCGATTTAGAAGAAATTGCCATAAAACCGGATATTAATGCCATAAAATTATATTTTCTTGTTTGTTCTCGCTGGTAATCATTATAAAAATGTCCGGATTCTATTAAAATGGTAGGAAAACCTGCCTTTTGAAAATTATCACCTGTTGCAGTTGGATAAAATTCATCTGTATATCTACCAATTTGATTAGGAATAAATTTTTGTAAAACCTCATATATACCAACAATTACTTGCATTGTTTTAATCCGTGTAGGTGTAACAGAACGACTTTCATCCTCTGAAGGAGCTAGAAAAGACAAAGTAGCAGGTAAATTCTCTTTACCAATTAAAAAAAGCGTACGCTGATCATGAAGATTAAAACAATAATCCGGATTAAAACTATGCAAAATATTATGTAAAATACGTGATTCCGGAGCTTTAAAATCAGTAGCATCTCTATTTAAATCAATTTGTTGTGCATTAAATCGTGAATACATTTCAGCTCCATCAGGATTTAACATTGGCAGAAATAAAAAAGTTATACTACTTAGCAAATCTTGCATATTTTGTTGGTCTTTTGTGTAGTTAAAATAAGATAACACATCAAACAAGGCTTTTGTTCCCGTTGATTCATTTCCATGCATTTGCGACCAGACTAATATTTTGGTTTTTCCGCTACCTATTTTAATACTGTAAATATTTTTATCTAAAAAAGATTTACCAATTATCTTAACACTAAAATTAGTATCAAGATTATTAATAATAGGTTTGATATCTTGAAGTGTAATATATCTGCCAAATAAAGATTTCTCTTTAAATAATGGATAATTAAAAAGTATTTTATTAAAAATAGTTTTATTCATTTTACAAATGTAAACAAAATATATTTCACAAATGTAAACAGCTTTTTTAAATAAATTGTTTACATTTTTATACAATTGTTTCTTCAAGTTATCGCTTTGTAAACGACATTTATTACAAATTGTCAACAAATTTATAAAAGTTTATTATTTTATTAATTACCAGTCTGTAATATCTAATTATATAAACTATAAGTTTTATATTTTTATAGAATATTTTGTCTGTTTACATTTGTAATTTTGATGTTTGCCATATATTTATTACATTTGTAACATCAAAATAGTTTACAATGATAAACAATGAAGAATTTGCAAAAAGATTAAAAAAAGTATTGGATTACTACCAATTATCTGCTTCAGCTTTTGCAGAAAAAATTGGCGTACAGCGTTCGAGTATTTCCCATTTATTATCCGGAAGGAATAAACCAAGTTTGGATTTCATCTTAAAAGTTTTAAATAATTTTGAAGAAGTAGAATTATATTGGCTTTTAAACGGCAAAGGCACTTTTCCTAAAAGTATAAAAAAGGAAAAACAAGAAAAAGAAATGACAGCTCCTACTCTATTTTCACAAGTTAATGAACCTGACTTTGTTCAAAGTGAAGATAAAACCCCTTATAATATTTCTAATCCAACTAAAAATAAAAATAAAAATAAAGAAATTGATAGAATTGTTATCTTTTATAAAGATGGTAGTTTTGATGCTTATAATAATGAGTAAATGTTGTAGAAAAGATATTGGTTTATTCTACTGTTAGACATTGTTCCTAATTTTTAAATTTATATTAAAAAAAGGTAATCGAAGATAGGAGGTTTTATAGCGTTTGTTAATTTAGATTTGAAGAATCTATTCACTTTTAACTGATTGGTAATAAGTTGTTAAAGTATATATGAAAATAAAATATCCTTTTCATTTATTGATATATTTTAAAAATCAAGTATCCAAATAAAAACCCCATTCCCATCCAATAAACACGTTGCTTGGGGTTCATAGGTATCGTTTTTTTCGCAATTAATTTTCCATTTTTTTTAACGAAAAATTTAATCATATGATTTGAAAAGAGTCTATAATTTGAAGATATTTGGTAATTATCCTCTCCTATTTTAAAATTGTATTCCTTTCCCGTTATCGAAAATTTCTCAGATACTTTTTTTCTGTTAAGTAGAATTGTTTCCTTTCCTAATAAAGAATTATGGAACTCAATATTATTTTCACCAATTTTGAATTCTATGTATTTCATTACTTTATCACTTTTATTAATGCAATATTATATATTTTTAAATTTAAAAATTACCGCTTATAAAGCATCGCGTTGTCTTTAAATGCACTTAAATCTATTTTAGCATTTCCGTATAAATAGATTTTAGATTTTCCCAAAGCTTTTATTTCGATATTTTTTGTGGCATTTATATACAATGCTGTATTATCATCTGCTTTTATAAAAGCGTCTTTAATTTTAAAATTACTTGCTTTTACTCTTGCCGAATTACTTGCTGTAATGGTAGCTTGATCAGCTTTTCCTTCTAATGTTATGGACGATTTTTGGTTTGCATTTACCTTTAAATTATTAGCTGATACGCCAATGTTTAATTTAGAATTTTCTTGTAAATTCATTTCAATAGTATCGGCTTTTAGTAGTAACTCTCCTTTGCAGTGATCATTTGCAAGTAAAGTTATTTTGCTAGCATCGAACATTAAATTTCCCTGTGATTTATCGTTTAGATTAATTTGTACTTCTTCGCTAGTAAAATATTCATTATTAGTTAATTTACTAGAATCATTTAAAGTTACTTCTTCTAAATTTGTTAAATATAAAGTCAATTCAAACTTCTTTTTTCTAGTAATTCTATTTGAGAGATCAATATCTAAAATACCATTGGTAATATCTGTTAACACCACATCATGCAAATTATCATCAGCAAATATCACCAATTTATTTTCTTGTGCCTTAATTATTGTAACATCTAAATTTTTATGCAATTCAATTCCTTTTATGGTATCAAACGCACGCTCGGTAGTAATTACAATTTTACTTCCTTTAACTTTTTCTAATTTTTGTGCGTAAAAGTTAATTCCGATTATTAAAAATAATACTAGTAATCCTTTCTTTTTCATTATAATTTAGTTTAGTTTATTTGCGTGCATATTACAATTTTAATACCGAAAACTCATTTAATGCCGAATTGTACTCTGAAATAATTTCATTTATAATTTCTTTAACCGGTTTTATTTGGTCGATTAATCCGGAAACTTGTCCGATTTCCAATTCCCCTTCTTCCAAATCTCCTAAAAACATGCCTTTTTTCGCTCTTGCTCTTCCTAACAAATTTTTTAACTCTTCAACATTTGCTCCTTTTTTATATAAATTTTCGATATCGTAAAAAAATTTATTTTTAAGTAACCTTGCAGGAATTAATTCCTTTAAAGTAAGCATCGTATCGCCATCTTTTGCTTTTAGTATTTCTTTTTTAAAGAGTTGATGTGCCGAAGATTCTTCACTGGCAACAAATCTACTACCTATCTGAACACCGTCGGCACCTAGAACTCGAGCTGCAAGCATAGCACGACCTGTTGCAATCCCTCCTGCCGCCAGTAACGGAATTTCAATTTCTTTTTTAACCATAGGAATCAATGTAAAAGTAGTGGTTTCTTCCCTGCCATTATGTCCGCCTGCTTCAAAACCTTCTGCCACAACAGCATCAACTCCTGCATCTTGGGCTTTTAATGCAAATTTTACACTACTTACTACGTGTGCTACTTTTATTCCTTTTTCTTTAAAAAATTTTGTGTAAGTCTTTGGATTTCCTGCGGAAGTAAAAACAATCTTAACATCCTGTTCTATAATAATTTTGATAATTGCTTCCAAATCCGGATAAAAAAGCGGAATATTCACACCAAAAGGTTTGTTGGTTTCCTTTTTGCATTTAATAATATGTTCTTCTAAGATATGCGGATACATAGAACCTGCACCTATCAATCCAAGGCCGCCGGAATTACTAACGGCTGAAGCCAATTTATGACCACTCACCCAAACCATTCCTCCTTGTATAAGCGGATATTTTATACCAAACAAATCGGTTATTTTATTTTTCAATTTTTTACTTTTTTATAATTTTAAATTGGTAATTTTTATTGTTATAATTAACGTTTAGGAAGTATATTCCTACATTTATATTACTAATATTAACGTACTTTATACCAGTAATTTGCCTGTCATTACTTAAAATTTTTCTTCCTTGTAAATCAATTAATTCAAAAGAAGTTATTTGTTGCGAAAAATACAAGTCATTCTGCACCGGAACAGGATAAATATACAGCGAATTTAAACTATTTTTAGAAGTATTAAGAGTAGCATAAATTGAACTGAAATCAGGAATTCCATATCCATAATGATCAGTTGGATTTTGGTATAAATGAGCAGATTGCCTAATTAAATCCATAATTTCAAAACTTGTTTTATCCGGAAAAGCTTGCCAAAGACAAGCCACTGCTCCGCATAAAACCGGAGCTGCAAAAGAAGTACCGCTACCCGTACCTACATTGCCGGAGCTTTGAATAATTGTAGTTCCTGCTCCTTTTGCATCTACGTCTGGTTTTATTCTTCCATCAGCCGACGGACCGTAAGAACTAAAATTTGCCATATTTCCGTTGGTATCTACTGCACCAACTGTTAAAATATTAGTAGCATCGGCAGGTGTACTTATATAATGAAATCCGTTGCCATCATTACCTGCTGCGATAGTAGCAACAATTCCTCTTGATGCTAAAACACTTGCTCCTCTTGCTATAAAAGTTGTTGATCCGTTAAAATCGGTATATACATGATTGTATTTAGACTCATCAAAATCGCGATAACCAAGTGAGGTATTTATAACATCCACTCCTAAACTATCCGCTTTTTCGGCAGCTTCTACCCATAGCGATTCTTCTAATGGTGATTCGGAATTTACATCTTCGGTTACAAACAAATAAAATTTAGCATCCGGAGCTGTGCCAATTAATTCGCCATCTACAAATCCTGCAATGGTAGATAAAACACTCATTCCGTGAGTACCACCTGTATTGAGGTTATTGTTTCGCTCTACAAAATTATACGAGCCTAAAATTTGGTTATTATCACGTATGTGCTGAAATCCGTTAAAAGTATCTACACCACCAAAACCATTATCCATAACCGCAATGTATAATCCTTGACCTGTATAATCATTTTGATGCAATATATCTACACCAATTTGTTCGTTCTGATTCAAGGAGTTTCCGTAATTATAAACTACGGCTATTTCATTGAATTTTTCAATTTTCTCTTCTCTATTTGTAATGTTGTTGGAAGCAAATTCAATGTGGTTTACAAACGAAAATCCTTCCGCTTGACGGATATCCGTTTCTAATCCATAAACATGAATAGCATTTAACCATTTGGACTTTGCCTTCACTTCAACTCCATTTAATGCAACTATTTGATTAATATAACTATTTGAAATAGGAACATCTAAATAATCTAAACTAATGTTTTGATTTAATCTTCGGTCTAATGCTCTTTGCGACAACATTGTTAAAGGATTGCTTAAATATGTACTCGCATTTGGCTTATCATTAAAATAAATCCAGGCGTGCTCTTGACTGAATACATTTAATGCTATAAAAAGGATAAAAAGGAAACTAAATTTTTTCATTTTGTAAAGATAAGTATTTTTTAAAAATGGTGAAAAGTAAAACAATATTTCCGATATTTGCATAACAAATTTTTATACCATGAAAAATACAGCTTTAACAGATATTCACAAAAAATTAGGAGCTAAATTAGTACCTTTTGCAGGTTATAATATGCCTGTTCAGTACGAGGGTGTTAACGCAGAACACGAAACCGTTAGAAAAAGTGTTGGTGTTTTTGACGTCTCACATATGGGTGAATTTTTAATCGAAGGTGATAATGCTTTAGAACTCATTCAAAAAGTGACAAGTAATGATGCTTCCAAATTAAAAATCGGTGATGCACAATATTCATGCATGCCTAATGAAACAGGCGGAATCGTTGATGATTTGATTTGCTATCGTATAAAAGATAAAACCTATCTTTTGGTTGTTAATGCAAGTAATATTGATAAAGATTGGAATTGGATTTCTAAATACAATAAAAATTTTGGGGCAAAAATGCGTAATTTGTCGGAAGATTATTCCCTACTCGCAATTCAAGGTCCAAAAGCTGTTGAAGCAATGCAAAGTCTGACTTCCGAAGATTTGTCTGCCATTAAATTTTACACTTTTAAAATAGCGGATTTCGCCGGAATTGATAATGTAATTATCTCGGCTACGGGTTATACAGGCTCGGGTGGTTTTGAAATTTATTGTAAAAATGAAGAAGTAGAGCAAATATGGAATAACGTTTTTGAAGCAGGAAAAGATTTTGGTATTAAACCAATAGGATTGGCTGCTCGTGATACACTTCGCCTAGAAATGGGTTATTGCCTTTACGGAAATGATATTGATGATACTACTTCACCAATCGAAGCAGGTTTAGGATGGATAACCAAATTTACCAAAGATTTTGTAAATGCCAAAAATTTAAAGAAACAAAAAGAAGAAGGTGTTACACGAAAATTAATCGGATTCGAATTAGATGAACGTGGCGTACCCAGACATGGTTATGATATCGTAGATGAAAACGGCACTAAAATAGGAACCGTTACCAGCGGTACAATGAGTCCGAGTTTAAAAAAAGGAATTGGTATGGGTTATGTTAGTACACCTTACGCAAAAAAAGGAAGTAAAATCTACATACAAATTCGTAAAAAACAAATTCCGGCTACCGTAGTAAGACCTCCTTTTTATAAAGGGTAGTGTTAAAAAATAATCGTAAAATAATGGTCTGTTTTCAACAGACCATTATTTGTAAATATTTCTAATACTCACTACTATTTCATCATATTTTCGTAGAAATAATCGCAAAAATCTTGCATGGTAGCAGCCATCTTTTCATCACTTGTAGCTGTAAAATAAGAGTTTTTCATAGCTACCAAGGTTTGATGAAAAAATTGTTTCATCTCATTTATAGGCATTTCTTTTGTCCATAAATTTACACTAAATGTATCTTTATTCGCACTATCCCAAACCGAAAGTAATACAGATTGTGCTTCCATATCTGTTATGTTACCGTCATCGGCACTCCAATAAATTTTTTCAGGAACCTTATTTTCGTCTAATCCTACATTTATTTTAATTTCTGATTTGTGTTTAATTGCCATATTTTTATCTTTTTGGTTTGTATTTTGATTTTTTAAAAATTATTTGATTTGGTGTTTTAAGCATCTCTTGTAAAGAAATATTATTATTTTTCATATATGATTTAACAATTTGTAAACCCATCCACTCGCCTATTCTTCCGGGGGTTTTATTATCGATATCTAAATAAAATTTGGTGAATGGTGCTTCTGCCAAAAAACGTCGTTCTAATTTCGGATTGGTACTGTATAATAAGTTTTTTTCAATAAAATAAGTCCAAATCATTTTTTCATTCTCCTTAGTCCATTGGTACTTATCATCAGTATAATTTATAATGTTTTCTTCCTTTACAGAAGGTAAAAATGCCTGAGTAGTATATAATAATTTACCGTGTTGTATCATTTTTTCAACAAAAGAACGATTAGGTTCTAAAATTTGTACTTTTCTTGCAATTTCCTTTGCTGCGTTTATTATTAGTTGTTTTTTTTCAAATGAATTGATAATATACTTAGGGTAATCTAGATATTTTTTATAAAACGGATTATCTTTTCCTAAAAAAACATCTAATGACAAATATAATGTATCTTGCTCGTAAATTACTCTTTGATCATACGAAATATTTGTCATTACTGTAATAACCTCAGGTTCTTTAAATTTTGGATAATAATATTTTACATGCTTAAAGAGATTTTTTAAATTTTCCTTTTCAGTAGAAAAATCGGCATATTCTTTCATTGTTGCCTGAAATAATTCTTGCTCTAAAGTATCTTTCATTTTAGCAATCCAAATACTATCGATATCATGTGGAAAAAT
>Ga0256840_1003740_pt1 | contig 12020 bp, 10 predicted proteins | sample 355202metaG_FD_185969 | JGI IMG/M metagenome (GOLD analysis project Ga0256840, IMG submission 185969) | Hydrothermal vent microbial communities from Mid Atlantic Ridge, Atlantic Ocean - 355-202 | ecosystem: Environmental > Aquatic > Marine > Hydrothermal vents | place: Atlantic Ocean: Mid...
CACTCTCTGTACACATGGATGAAGAGATAGAAAAGTACATCATTGAACTTGTAGCCGCGACACGTGACCCTAAAGCCTATGGATTGGAAGAGCTTGAAGCCTATATAGAGTTTGGGGCAAGTCCAAGGGCGAGTATCGATATGTATAAAGCGGCGCGTGCTATTGCTTACTTGAAAGGGCAAGACTTTGTAAGTCCTATAGAGATAGCATACATCGCCAAAGAGATTTTACGTCACCGTATTATTTTATCTTACGAGGCACAGGCTGAGGAGATAACAACAGATGAGATTATTGCGAAAATATTGGCAGCGGTTCCGATTCCGTAATGTGTAGGGGTAATGCCTTGTGCTTACCCTTTTCATATAAATTCAAGGGCAAGCACAAGGCGTTGCCCCTACGAGGTATACATGAATAAAAAAGTAAAGAAAATCGTCCTTAAAACCAAAAAGAAAGTCTATGGAGATATGCTCGGAAACAATGCTTCCCTTTTTCAAGGTGAAGGTTTTGAGTTTGCAGAACTTCGTGAGTATGTGTATGGGGATGATGTTCGGAAAATCGATTGGAAAACCACTGCGAAGTTGGGTAAACCTTTTGTAAAAGTCTATAAAGAAGAGCGTGAACTTAACGTGGTTGTAGTCTCGTTACTTTCAGGGTCTACGTATTTTGGTACCGTAAAACAAAAGTCAGACATCATGGCTGAAGTGGTGGCTACGCTGGGCTTTTCTGCTGTGAAGAATGCAGACTTGTTTACGCATATGATTTTTGCAGACAAAATGTATGGACTTTCTAAGCCGAGTAAAAAACTTTTCTCTGTACATAAAGCAGTAGAAGATGTGGTGGCGTTTGACCCTTTGGGGAAAGAGGCTGATTATACGGCTTTGGTAGAGACATTGGTGAGTCGTTTGAAGAAGAAGGCGTTGCTATTTATTGTCTCTGATTTTGTAGGTGACATTGACTTGAAACTACTGACTAAAAAGCATGATGTATTTGCTGTCATAGTGCGTGACAAGTTTGAAGAAGACCCCTCTGAACTTGGTTACTTACGACTCATAGATATGGAAACCAAGCAGAGTTTTGAAGGAAGTGTAGATGGTGGTACGTTAAAAAATTATAAAAAAGCACTCCATGAGAATGATGAGAAACTCTATAAGCAGTTTAAAAAGCAAGGTGTGCGTTTTAGCAAAGTCTATACACATGAAGAGCCTACTTTGAAACTGATGAAGAAAATGCGATAGGGATAGAAGATGAATGAACAAAATATAAGTGTGCAACTGCGTGACATTAAGCCTTTGTTAGAGATTCCTGATAGTTCTTACACTATCTATTGGGGCTTGATATCCTTTGTTGCTTTGTTGTTTTTGGGTGTGTTGTTTTTTGTGTTTAAGAAGCTATGGGACAACCGCAAGATAAATCTGGCAAAAGGTTACTTGGAAGCCATAAAAAAGATAGACTGGGTCGATACAAAGAAGTCAGCGTATGAGGCAACACATTATGCAAGACTCTTGGCAACAGATGAGCGAAGAAAAGAGCTTTTTTCACAGCTTGAACCGATGTTAGAACAGTATAAATATAAAAAAGAGGTGAACGACATAGATACAGATACACGTAACAAGTTTAACCTCTATGTGCAGGTGGCAGATGAGTCAGTTTAGTTTTGAATATCCGTTAGTATTGTTAGTGATTGTACTCTTTGTGCTGTGTGCAAAGTTTTGTAAAGAGCGAAGTAGGGCTATCTTCTTTCCGCATGTGAAAACGCTTATGATGCAAGGACATAAAGGTTCATCTCTTTTGCAAGTGTTAAAATGGCTGGGTATTGTATCTGCGGTGATTGCTTTGGCATCACCTGTGATAACGAAGTCCTATACCAACTCTAAAAAAGAGGGGCGTGACATTGTGCTTATCTTAGACTCGTCTGACTCTATGCGTCAAAGAGGTTTTGATGCAAATGACATTATGAAAAGTAAATTTGATGTGGTCAAAGAGGTCGTGGGTGACTTTATACAAAAACGTAAAAATGACCGTATCGGTATGGTGACGTTTGCAGACATTGCGTTTATCGCGTCACCTTTGACTTTTGAGAAGAAGTTTTTAACAGACATCACAAAGATGCAGAAGATGGGTATAGCTGGAAAACGTACAGCGATTAACGATGCCATCGTGCAGAGTTATAACCTGCTCTCTAAGAGTAAAGCCAAATCGAAAATAGCCATATTGCTTACCGATGGGGTAGACAATATGTCTAAAATCCCATTTCCAGATGTAAAAAATCTGATAGAAAAACGTGACATCAAACTCTATGCCATAGGTATAGGGGATGCACGTGATTATAATGGTGCCTACCTCAAAGCTTTGGCAGATGCAGGGCATGGTGAGGCGTATGGTGCAAGAGATGCGAAAACTTTGGAACGCATCTATGAAGAGATAGACAAACTTGAAGCCACAAAAATAGACGATAAAAAGATAGTACAACATACGTACCTCTATATCTATCCACTCTTTTTGGCAATTTTGAGTTTGTTGTTGTTTGTCTATGTTAGAAATAGCAGGGGGATATAATGAGTTTTGTCAATATACAGTTTTTTTGGGCATTGATTATTCCATTTATCATTTTTGCCTTTTTGATTAGCACCAATAAAGAGCGTTTATCAAGAGTCTTTGATGAAAAGGTACTCAAACGCTTGTCTGCTACCGATGAGTCTATGCCGATGGTGGTACGTAATATCTTGATGTTGCTTGCTATTTTTTTGATGATAGTTGCTATGGCACGTCCTGTGATGGAAAAAGGTGACAAAAAAGTAGAGGTACAAGGATTAACCTTGCTTACGGCACTGGACATCTCTGGTTCTATGCGAAGCAAAGATGTCTATCCTAACCGTTTGACCTTTGCCAAAACCAAAATGGCACAGTTTTTTGATGCCATGCCAAGTGATGAGATAGGGGTGATTGCTTTTGCCTACAGTCCTTTTGTTCTGGCACCTTTTTCTTCAGACAAAGAGACACTCAAAATGATGGTAGAGGGTGTAAATGACTCGTACATCAACATGGGTTCTACAGACTTCTCGGCACTAGGCGAATTGGCGAGTTCTTTGCTTGAAGAGAAAAAACCAAAAGTACTTGTACTCTTTACTGATGGTGGAGATGAAGAAGCCATCGCAGGATTTGCAGATATTTTAAAAGCCAATGAGATAGACCTTTATGTGGTACTTATAGGTACAGACAAAGGTGCCCCTGTTATCGATGAAAATGGCAAGCCTATCATGCAAAAAGATGGCACGATAGCTATTACCCAAAGAAATGATGCTTTGGGTGAATTGGCGAAAGAAAATGGTGGCGCGTATGTGGTAGCAAGTAATGGTAAAGAAGACATACAGCAACTGGTCAATGTGATACGAGGAAAATACAAAAATCAACAACAAGGTGCTGTGACAGTCAAAGAGAGAGTAGAGTACTTTTATTATCCACTTGCTTTGGCGTTGTTACTCTTGTTGATAGCGTTTTCTTCGATGCCATCAAGAATGAAAAATGAAAAAGTAAAAATGAAAAATGGAGGTCAAGCATGAAAAAGATAATAGTAGCATTTCTCATTTCTCATTTCTCATTTCTCACTTTCTTAAGTGCTGGAATAACGGATTTTAAGACGATAGACAAGGCAACGAAAGCGTATGATGCAAAAGAGTATGGAAAAAGTGCAGCTCTTTTAGAAGGCATTAAAAGAAGTAATAATACGAGTGAATTGCATTACAATTTGGGAAATACCTATTATAAAAAAGGTTATTACGAAAAAGCGATTGAAGAATATAAGACAGCAGAAGGTGTGGACGAGGCGTTAAGACAATATAATCTGGGTAATAGTTATTTCCAAAATGGCGATTTAGATAAATCAATAGAAAGTTTTAAAAAATCTTTAAAATTAAAAGATGACCCAGATACTAGAAATAATTTAGAAGTTGCGAAGAAAGAAAAAAAGAAAAAGAAGAAAAAACAGCAACAAAAAGACGATAAGAAAAAGAAAGACGACAAGAAAAAAGATCAGAATAAAAAAGATCAAGATAAAAAGAAAAAAGACGACAAAAAAGGTGATAAGAAAAAAGACAATAAGCAAAAGCAAGAGAAAAATAAGAAAGACAAAAAGAAAGACGGCAAAGATAAAAAAGATAAGAAAAAAGAGGGTGAGAAAAAGAAATCGGACGCTCAAAAACAGCAAAAACCTAAAGATAAAAAGGGTGACAAGCAAGGGTCTCAATCTAAAGCCCAAAAGAAAAAGAGCAAAGAAGAGAAGTTGAAAGAACAAGAGTTAAAGCGTCTGATGAAAAAGATGCAAAAAGGTAAGACCCCTACGATGATGTATCAGATGGGTAACAATAAAAAAGCTAAAAGAGAAGGAGACATTAAGCCATGGTAGCAACAGTTTCCAGCGTATTTTGTTTTAATACTCCTGCATCTTGCAAACGCAAGCGCCCTTTTCAAGGGTGGGGTGCAAGATTTGTCGCATTAAAACAAAATACTTATGTATCTCAGATATTAAGACGGTTAGGAGAAGGACAATGACAAGAATTAAAATTCAGTACAGTGAGGCACTAAATGATGAATCTTAAAAAATTATTATTAACACTATTCACTATTGGCTATTCGCTATTCACTTTGCTAAACGCTGCAAGTGTAAAAGCAACAGTCGATACAGTAGAAGTTGTCAAAGGTAACCCTGTGACCTTACGGATTAAAGCTACGGGAGGGTCGGCAGCTTTTCCTCGTATTTTGATGGTGGACACTGTACCCGTAACAGGAACATCTACCTCTAGCAGTAGAAACCTAAGCATGACAAACGGTTCTGTAAGCTCAGAAGTGAGTACTACCAAAATCATACAGTTTGTGCCTGAGCATGATATGACAATACCATCTTATACGGTCAATATTTCTGGTAAAAAATATAAGACAGACCCTATTAGCATCAAGGTGGTCAAGTCCAATGCACCAAGCAGCAACAATGGTGCCATGTTTAACCTCACGATGAAAGCGAGTAAAACAAAGGTACGCGTGGGTGAGTCATTTATGGTGACAGTCTATTTTGCGTTACGTAGAGATGTAGGTGCTTCTCCACAGGTGCAGTACACACAGCCTGATTTATCAGATTTTATTGTAACTGAAGGTGGAGAACAGAAAGCCTATGTCAAAGGGCAGTATCAGATACAAGAAGTACGTTATATTGCAACGGCACAAAAAGAAGGAAACTTTACGGTGACACCTGCACGTGCCAAGGTGGGTGTACCAGATAGAAGCAGACGAGACATCTTTGGGATGACTTTTGGTACAAAATGGTACCAAACAGCGTCTAACTCTCTAAGTATAGAAGTCTTGCCTCAAACACATGATACTGACCTTATAGGTGACTTTAAGGTAGAGGCGAAGATAGATGCCCAAGAAGTAAAAGCCAATAAACCTGTCAATCTTACTGTGAAAATAGAAGGAAAAGGAAACCTTGAGAATTTTGAATTTCCTAAATATGAGATAGATGGGGTAACTGTCTATAGTGATGATGCAAAAGTAGATACCAAGGTAGTTGATGGAGAACTTTACAGTATCTTTACAAAAAGTTTTGCCTTTATTTCAGACAGTGACTTTACGATACCTAAGCGTAGCTTTAGTATGTTAGACACGAAGAATGATACGGTTAAAACATTGAGCGTCAATGGTTATGACATTACAGTCAAAGGCAATACAAACAGCGTTGCTTCAAGTGCGCAGATGCCAAAAGAAAATATGGTGCAAACCAATCTTTCTCAGGAAGTAAAACCCAAAGAGGTCATCGTAGAAAAAAAGGTAGAAGTAAAGTCTGTAGCATGGTGGATGCTAGCACTTGCCTTTACCTTGGGTATGTTAGTGATGTATCTTGTGCAGTTTATACCAACAAGAAAACAAAAGCCCTACAAAGAGTCTGAAGCCCTTAAAATCCTCTATGGACATATGAGTGATGCCCCAGAAGTAGAAGAGATGGTACGTAAACTTTATGCAAAGAAAAATGGCGATAAATCGGTAGAGATAGATAAGAAAAAACTCAAAGAGATGGTAGAGCGTTTTAGTTAAACTAGCTACAATATCTCTATGATTTATTATATATATACAGCAAGTGAAACAGAGTTTATAGAGAAAGCAAAAGAACATCTCAAAGAGATGGAAGTAAGTTATCTCTCTTTTGATGCTTTAGATACCTTTGATGTACGCTTTGCATCACATTTATTGGTGACAGGGTGCTTAAATGAGATAAAACAGGTACTTGCAATAGCCCATCAAAACAACCTCACTGTGGGTATCGTGCCTTTACCTAAACAAAAAGAACTCATACGCACTTTCGCTTTGTCTGCGAAGTTGGAAGAGTCTCTTGATTTAGCATTGACGCCTTCAGAAAAACCTATAGATGTATTGTATGCCAATGGTACTTTGGTACTGCAAGAAGTGGTTGTGGGAGATGTGCCACCTCTTGATGAGTTTTCTACTGCACTCAATGGAAAAAGTTATCTTGACAGAGTGAAGATGTTTTTTAACACCTTAAGAAAAGTTAAGAGACTTAAACATACACAGATGAAAATCACTGATGCCAATGAAAATGAGATGAAACTTTCAGCCGTGGGTGTGGTGGGCATAGAGTATAACAACAATACCTTTGCATCAAAACTCATCGCCTCTCAACTCTCTGCCAATGATGGGAAACTGGTTATAGTCATACTTTCGCCTACGTCTATCATGCAATACATGGGATATATTTTCAAATCTCTTGTTTCCCACTTAACACCTACACATTTACCGAAATCTGTGGGATATATACGTTCAAATAAAATTGTCATAGAGCCTAATACCCCTTTAGATGTACTGATAGACTCGACACCTTTTGGAAAAACACCTATAGAATTAGAAGTGAAAGAAAAATCTTTGGCATTAAATGTAGGAGAAAAATTTTGGGAAAAACAGGCTGAACAGACTAATGGTAAAGACAGTATTAAAATAGACCATCTCCCTTCAGATGAAGAGAGTACTGCTTATTTGAGTAAGGCTATACCACTTTTTTCTCATGCAAGCAAAGCACAGTATGCCACACTTTTTACAAACTTAAGAGAAGAGAGTAAGTTAAGTCAGAACTTTATGGTATTGCTTATGTTGGCGACGATGATAGCCACTTTTGGTCTGTTTATAAACTCCTCATCTGTCATTATCGGGGCGATGCTTTTGGCCCCTCTGATGCAACCTATCGTAAGTTTGAGTATGGGGGTACTAAGACAAGATACCACCCTAGAAATAAATGGTGCCAAAACGATAGCTATAGGGGTGCTTTCTGTGTTGGCTACAGCTGCATTGATTGCACTTTTTACGCCTATGGAGAGGCTCACTACTGAGATGGCAGGGCGTTTGAGCCCAACTATCTTAGACCTTTTTGTTGCCATCGTCTCTGGTGCGGCAGCGGCATATGCCAAGAGCAATGAAAAGATACTTGGTTCTTTGGCTGGTGTGGCTATCGCTGTGGCATTGGTACCGCCTATTGCTGTAGCAGGTATAGGCGTAGGATGGGCTGATTGGTCTATGTTTTCTACGGCATTTTTACTTTTTATCACAAACCTAGTAGGCATTGTGCTTGCTGCTGCATTTACTTTTGCTATGTTAGGTTTTTCACCTTTGCATTTAGCTAAAAAAGGGATAGCCATATGGTTTATGATTGTAGCAATTGTGGCTATTCCCCTTTACAGTTCTTTTTCTAAAATGCAAGAAGACATTAACATACAAAAGATACTTTCCAATGTCAGTTTTAATGTCGGAGAACACGAGGTTAAGCTGACACATATTGTTATAGTACATCGTAGTGACAGTGATGAGATTCGTTGTGAAGTAATTAGTACAGGTATCTTAAGCAAAGAAGAAAAAATATGCTTAAAAGAGGCAATACTCAAGAGCATACATAAACAAGCAGAAGTGATAGTGACGTTTAGATATAAACTGTAGGGGCAGATTCTATATCTGCCCCTAAAAATATTGACAATAGTACAAGGGTCAATATAGAATTGACCCCTACGAATTACAAGATATCATGTAGTTTATTGGCTTGAGTCATCCATACATTGAGTGTATCCCACTCTTCATTTTCTACCATCTTTTGGCATTTTTTCAGTTCAGATTGAAAGGCATTGATAGCTTCTAGTACATTGGATTTGTTTTGTCTAAAAATATCCTCCCACATATTGGGTGAGGATTTTGCGATACGACTCATGTCTTTAAACCCCCCACCTGCAAGTGCAACGATGCTGTTACGTGCTTCTTGTTTCATCACTGAATTGGCAAGTGCATAAGAGAGAGCATGAGGCATATGAGAGATGAAAGCAGCATGTCTGTCATGCTCTTTTGCATCCATACAAACAAGCTTCATACCTATATCAGTAAAAAGTGTTTTAGCGACTTTTTCTTGATGTGCACCACTTTTTTCCAAATCACAAAGTACCACTACCTTGTCTTTGTACAGCTCTGACAGAGCAGCTTGCGGACCAAACTTTTCTGTACCTGTCATAGGGTGTGCCGCAACAAAATTTTGGCGTATCTCATTTGGGATAGAAAGTGATATCTTTTCTTTGGTACTTCCTAAATCAATGACTGTACATTCAGGACTTAAGCTGCCAAGCGACTGTGCAACGGATATAATGCCATCTACGGGAATAGAAAGGAAAATAATGTCGCAGGTTTTGAGTGCTTCCAAGGAAGTGACTATTTCATCTACAAGACCAAGTTTCAGGGCTTGTTGGCAGTGTAGGGCATTGTGGTCTAGTCCTATAAAATAGTAGTTTGCAGAGGTTTTTTTAAGTGCCATACTTAACGAACCACCCATAAGACCTAAGCCTACAAAACCTACTTTTGTTTTTGCCATACAATACCTGCCTATTTTTTGAAAGAGTATAGCATTATTTATCTGTCTATTATGAGAATCTTATTGAAATAAAGATAAAATATTAGCAAATTATACGAAGGCAATATAATGATAAAGAAGATAGCATTTGTTTGGATGTTAGTAGGCTCATTTTTACTAGCACAAAAAGTCACACAGATTAAGTTTGAAGGGCTAGCACACTTATCACCAGTGACAGCAAAAGAAATCGCAGGTATACACATTGGTGAAGTAATAACAACGGAAAAAATTAATAATTCTATTAAAAACTTTTTTGAACAGGGTTATTTTAAAGATGTCTGGGTTGATAAGCGGGGTGGTATATTAATTTATCATTTTAAAGAAAAAGTAGCGATAGCTAATGTAGAAATAAAAGGATATGGTTCTGGTGATGATGCAGAAAAACTTTTAAAAAGTATTGGCCTTAAAAAAGGAGATCTCTATGACAATAGGCGTATCAAAAAAGCTAAGAAAGCCATTATATCACAATTAGAAGCAAAGGGCTACTATGATACTGTTGTAGATGTAACAACAAAATCTGTAGGTACTAGTAGTATATCTATTGTTTTTGATGTCAACAAAGGTGAGAAAATTAAAATTAGAAAAATTAATTTTGTTGGTGCAAAAAATCTAACTCAAAGTGATTTAGAATTAGATTTAGCAAATAAAGAAGAAGATGTCTTTGGTTGGATGCCATGGAGAAATAATGGTGAAGCTGCAGTTGAACAGCTTGAGTATGATGCTTATAGAATTAAAAATACATATATGCAACACGGATATTTAGATGCAGAAGTTTCAAAACCTTTAATGCGTGTTGATTTTGGTGCATATGAAGCAGAAGTTGATTATCAAATTAAAGAGGGTGTTCAGTACAGAGTTGGAAAAATAAGTATTTTAACCCAAGTTAAAGGTTTAAATGTCGAGGATTTAAAAAGTAATCTTTTTTTAAAAGAAGGAAAAATTTTTAATGTAAAGCGTATGAGAAAAGATATAGAAAATCTTAAAGAAGAAGTTGGTACGCTTGGATTTGCATATGCAAAAGTCGCTCCACAAATGCATAAAGATCCTGCATCAAAAACTGTAAATATACAATATATCGTACAACAAGGTGCACCTGTTATTATAAATGATGTACTTATTTCGGGTAATGATGCAACTAAGGATCGAGTCATTCGTCGTTATATTTATTTAGCACCAGGTGACAAGTTTAATGCAAGAGATTTAAAAGATTCAAAAAATGCATTAGGACGTACAGGTTTCTTTGAAAAAGTTGATATTGAAAGTGAAAGAATTTCTGAAGATAAAATAAATTTACTTGTTAAAGTTAAAGAAGCATCTACGGGAACTATCTCTGCCGGTGGTGGATATGGTTCTTATGAGGGGTTAATGGTTAATGCTTCTATTTCTGATAAAAATATTTTTGGTTCAGGAATCAATACAACGCTTGGTTTTGAAATTTCAAAAGTTTCAAAAAATTATAATCTTTCTTTTGTTAATCCTAAAGTTTGGGATAGTATGTATAGTTTGAGTATGAATTTTTACAAAAAAGATTATGAGTATATTGATTACACGCAAGATCAAACGGGTGCTTCATTTTCAGTGGGTAGAGAATTTTATAGATATTTTCATGCTTCACTTGGTTTAGGGTATGTGGATAACCAATCAACCATTAACAATGATGCAACCATTAATCCAATTGATACATTAATTTATAACGATCAGTATAAAAAACTTTCTTTTATGGGAAATTTAAGTTATGACAATACAGATGATTTTTATGTACCTAGAGAAGGAATGAAGGCCATTCTAAACTTAGAATATGGACAACTTGATGGAAATGATTTTAACGCATCCATTTATCCTAATGGATATGGTGATGTAACAAGGGTTAGTGCTAAAGTTGGATTTTATTATGGGCTAGAAGATTGGATTGATTATGATCTTATTTTACGTCTTAAGGGTAGATTTACAAAATTAGATAGTAATGATAATGAGAATCTTCCTGTTGCTGAAAGGCTTTTTACGGGTGGTGTAGGCAGTATAAGAGGGTATAACCCATACTCACTTGCTCCATATTATATAGATGCATCAGGACAACGTAATTTAATTGGTGGTACAGAAAGAGCATCAGCTTCATTTGAAGCAAGTGTCCCTTTATCAGAAGCCGCGAAAATGAGATTGGCATTTTTTTATGATTATGGTATGATTAGTACAGATAGACATGACTCTCAAAGTAGTGCGGTTATTAATGATATAACAAGATCTTCTACTGGAGTAGTACTTGAATGGCAATCATCATTTGGTCCTATAAATCTTGTATTTGCTTACCCACTTGATGATGAAGTTGGTGACAATACAGCTACATTTGAGTTCTCAATGGGAACAAGATTCTAATTACTTTTTTGGGTAGATAAGGTATCTACCCCTACTTATATGCCTAAACTTTTATGTTTAGGTAACTCACTTTCATCTTCTACGATAATAGCAAATGCCATAGGTTTTTCCAAAGATTTTATTTTCTCTTTTGCAAGATATAAAGGTTTATTTGAATATATATGTAAAGTTTGGTTTTCAAATGTAAAGCTGATAGTGGCAGAGTTAGATGCCTCGTGTAAAAATACGGTGAGTGTATAAATAAAGCTTAGCCATTTGACTTCTTGTTTTTTCGGTAGTAAAGATTTGTATTTTTCAAAAAGTTCTTTGTTAATCAGTTCTTTCCCATGCATACGTAAAAGTAAAGAAATAAGCATAATCTCTTTATGTGTAAAACCGTAATTCAACTCTTGCATGGCGATATAAAAACCATGTTGATGTGCTTTATAAATGGTAAGCGTTTTCCCTATAGTCGAGAGCTTTAGCGCATAGAAGAGTTCTTGTTCATAAGACATATTGTCTTTAATCTGAAATTGTAGCACCCTGTAAAGTGATGAGGCAATTTTAAGTTTCATTTTACGCTTCTTCTCTATAGTCACTAAGGGCTTGAAACGGTCTAAAATAGAATGTACACTAGGGTTTACCGTTTTGGGGAAACGCTGCTTTTCATCACGGAGCAATTGCTCCAAAAAGACACCCTCTCTTACCCCTACCGCAGATGAAATCACTT
>Ga0256840_1003741_pt1 | contig 12017 bp, 10 predicted proteins | sample 355202metaG_FD_185969 | JGI IMG/M metagenome (GOLD analysis project Ga0256840, IMG submission 185969) | Hydrothermal vent microbial communities from Mid Atlantic Ridge, Atlantic Ocean - 355-202 | ecosystem: Environmental > Aquatic > Marine > Hydrothermal vents | place: Atlantic Ocean: Mid...
GTTTTAGGATTAGTTTTTTAATAAAGCACAACGTACAAATAAGCGTATTGATGTTATTCGCACTTTACAAAGATATAAAAAAATTTGGTTCTACTACAAATTTAGTGGAACAATAAAATCAAAATCTAATTAAAAATTACGATTGTAATTGAAATATGATTTTTAGACGGCATTTGAAAGATAATCGTAAAATTTGAAATGAACGCATCGTGAAATTTTCTGCTGTTTGAGTTCCGTTAATTGATTTATGATTAAATAGAATAAATGCTAAAACGGAACGAGTTCAGAAAATTTAGATGCTGAATGAAAAATTTAGATTAGCTTTCGTAAGCCTAGATTTTTTTGGTTCGTTTTTTTATCAATGAAAAAAATGAATAAATAAGATATTATACTAATTGATTATTTATAAGCATAAATATAAATTAGCCATTATATTTGCAGTAGATCCAAATATTTTAATCCAACGGACTTTTAATCGTTTTTATATGATGTACAGCTACTTGTGTGTAAATTTCTGTAGTTCTTGAATGGCTGTGTCCTAGTAAAGTTTGAATATATCTAAGGTCTGTACCTGCTTCTAATAAATGCGTAGCAAAGCAATGACGTAATACATGAGGTGTAATTTTCATTTTTAAATTTGCTCTCTTTCCTGCACTTTTCACAACGTTCAACACACTAGAATTACTGTACTTACCCCCTTTTTGACCTTCAAACAAATAAGTTTCAGGTCTGTATTTTTTAAAATACAATCTTAAATCTTTTAATACAGTATTGCTTAAAATGGTTAAACGCTCTTTATTTCCTTTAGCATTAGTAATATGTATAATCATGCGTTTACTATCAATATCAGTAATTTTTAAATTTACCAACTCTTCACGTCTAATACCAGATGAATACAATAAACTAATAATACATTTATGTTTTAAATTATGCGTATGATTAATCATTGCGAGTACTTCCTCTTTACTAACAACCTTGGGCAATCTTTGTACTTTTATAGGCCTATCAATAGTATAAAATCTATTTGGCATGTTAAGCACAATCTCATAATAAAACTTAATACTATTTACCATCTGATTAAGATACGAATTCGATTTTCCATCCTTAACCAAATAAAGTAAATAATTCTGAATATCAATTTCATTTAATTCGATTAATTTCTCCTCTTTATAATAATTTATAAACTGCTCAAACATTCCAATATAAACACGAGCCGTATTTTTTGCATATTGTTTTAATTCTAATTTGCGTAAAAATTCTTCGGGACATTTTCTTTTACCATCAGGCATTATTTTATTTCTATATTCATCTAAAACCAAATTACCATTGTCTTTATTAATAGGAGTATTACTACTAAGGTATTTAGTGTTAATCCAAGCAACTTTTTTAAAACTATCAAAAATTTGCTTTAAATTTTCTTTAGTATTATCCACATAAGCCATATTGTGCTTAGTACTCCATTTAACTCCGTTTAAACTTTTTATAACAATTTGTACCACTTTATCAGGATAAAATTGTAAGCCTAACATCTTTTTATTATCAATTAAAAGATGTCTTAATGTAATTGTTTTTGTGTTGTTTTTGTGTGTCATAGTGCAATCCTAATAAAAAAAGAAATCAAATAAAAGAAAAAAAACATATTTATTCGTTATTAACCGTTAAAAACGGATAAAGGTCTAATTAAATTAAAATCAGTACCTTTGTAATGTAATTTTTAGGTTATATTGCATATTTAGTGAAACAACTTAAAATCAATATTTAATTTTAAAAATATGATTGTAGATGAAAATTATGATTTTTTAGACGGCATTCGAAAACTAATCGTAAAATTTGAAATGAACGCATCTTGAAATTTTCTGCTGTTTGAGTTCCGTTAATTGATTTATAATTAAATAGAATAAATACTAAAACGGAACGAGTTTAGAAAATTTAGATGCTGAATGAAAAATTTAGATTAGCTTTCGTAAGCCTAGATTTTTTTGGTTCGTTTTTTTATCAATGAAAAAAATGAACAAATAAGATATTATACCAATTATTAGATTTTTAAGTATCAGTATAAATTATCTATTAAATTTGTAGTAGAACTAACTTTTCAATTAAAAATGATGAAATGCAAAATCTGTAAAAAATATATTACTGGACGTATAGATAAAATATTCTGCTCCATTGAATGTAAAAATTATTATCATACCAACCTTAGAAAGGCAACTAGAGTTGTTGTTAAAGAAATTGATACTATTTTGCATAGGAATAGATCTATTTTACTAGAAATTTTAGGAAAAAACAGAATCCAAATTAAAGTAAACCGCATACTACTCGAAAAAAAGAAATTTAGATTTAAGTATCACACACATTTGCATGTAAATAAAAACAACAAAACGTTCTATTATGTCTATGATTTGTCATGGATGGAATTTTCTGATGATGAAATTTTAATCAAACGTAAAAATTATATCAATCACATTTTGAAATGAGCTAAATTTAACTACATAATATTCACAAACCCTTTAAAAAACGATAAAATCAAAATCTAATTAAAAATTATGATTGCAATTGAAATCTGATTTTTTAGACGGCATTCGAAAGATAATCGTAAAATTTGATTATATTTTCATTAAAACCTGATTATTAAACAAAACAATTCCTATTTATCGAGTAAATACCAATTCCTTATCTGATGATAAATTACCGTCAAAAGCATAATCACCATAGTTAAATCCTTTTAAATCTTCTGGATTTTCAATATCATTGTCAATAATGTATCTCACCATCATTCCTCTTGCTTTTTTAGCATAAAAAGCAATCATTTTAAGATTTCCATTTTTAAAATCTTTAAAAATTGGTGTGTAAATTGGAGCTTTAATTAACTTTGGTTTTAGAACTTTATAATATTCATTACTTGCTAAATTTACTAAAACTTCTCCATTTTTAAATCCTTTATTGAGCGTGTCTGTTAGCGTATTATCCCAATATTGATATAAATTTTTAGCTGAATTTACTTGTAATTTGGTTCCCATTTCTAAACGGTAGGCTTGCATTAAATCCAATGGTTTTAATATACCGTATTGTCCTGATAAAATTCGTAATTTTTCTTGAAGTTGCTCTAATTTTTCTAAAGGAATCGTATATGCGTCTAAACCATCATAAACAGTACCTTTAAAGGCGTAAATTGCTTGTCGTGCATTTTGTGGTGTAAATGGTAATTCCCACTCTTGATTGCGTTGCCAGTTTAATGTTGCCAATTTTTCTGATATTTTCATCAGTTTAGATAAATCAGCTGGTGATTTTTGTTTTAAAACAGCATTTAACTCTTTTGCTTGTTTTAAAAAAGCAGATTTGGTATGTTCTTCCGTTGGAATTGGAGTACTAAAATCTAATGATTTTGCTGGTGATATGACTATTTTCATAAGTTGTGTTTTATATGATACTTTTTTTGGAGTGATATAGAGACGCAATAAATTGCTTCTTTATGATAATTGCCTTTACATCTTCTTTATGAGGAAATAAGCGCTATATACTCTTCTTCTGATATTATTTTAATTCCTAATGTTTCTGCTTTTACTTTTTTTGCAGGTCCCATTTTATCTCCTGCAATAAGATAGTTTGTTTTTTTTGAAAGTGATCCTGTATTTTTTCCGCCATGATCTTCAATCGATTTTTTTAATTCATTTCTACTAAATTGTTCAAAAACTCCTGAAACCACAAAAGTTAATCCTTCTAAAACATCTGAAAGTTGTGTATTGTTTTCAATTAATTCAAATTGCAAGCCTTTTTCTTTTAAACGATTAACGATTTCAATATTTAATGGAAGTTTAAAGAAACTAACAATACTTTCCGCGATCTTCTCTCCTATTTCATCTACATTTTTAAGCGTTTCAAAGTCAGCTTTAATTAAATTATCAATAGTTTTAAAATGCTTTGCTAATTTTTTTGAAACCGTTTCTCCACAAAACCGAATACCTAAAGCAAACAATACTTTTTCAAACGGAATTTGCTTTGAAGCTTCTAAACCTTTAATAATATTCTCAGCAGATTTTTGCGCCATTCGTTCTAAAGGCAATAAATCATCTAGTTTCAAATCATATAAATCTGCATAATTGGTAATTAATTGCGCATCGTACAATAATTCCACCGTTTCATCGCCAATACCATCAATATTTAAGGCTTTTCTACTAATAAAATGCTGAATTTTACCTACAACTTGCGGTTTACATCCATACTCATTTGGACAATAGTGTTTAGCATCACCATCTGTTCTAACGAGCGCTGTATGACAAGACGGACAATGTGTTGCATATTGAAAAGGTACAGCATTTATTGGACGTTTTTCTAAATCAACTCCTACAATTTTAGGAATAATTTCGCCTCCTTTTTCTACAAAAACGGTATCATTTAACCGAATATCGTATTTTTCTATTTGGTCTTTATTATGCAAAGAAGCACGTTTTACGGTAGTTCCTGCAAGTTGCACAGGTGCTAAATTGGCAACTGGTGTAATTGCACCTGTTCTACCAACTTGATAACTTACACTATTTAAAATAGTACTCACCTGCTCTGCTTTAAATTTATATGCAATTGCCCAACGTGGTGATTTTGCAGTAAAGCCTATTTCATTCTGATAGTGTAAATTATTCACCTTTACCACTATTCCATCTGTTTCGTAAGGTAATTCGCTTCGTTTTTTATCCCAATACTTAATAAAATCAAAAACTTCTTGAATTGAATTGCACTTCTTTATTTCGTTTGGTACTTTAAATCCAACTTTTCTAGCTGCTTTTAAAATTTCAAAATGTGTTTCAAACTTGGTTTTATCCGTTACAACGTGATATAATAAACAGTCCAATGGTCGTTTTGCTACTTCTGAACTGTCTTGTAATTTTAAACTTCCACTAGCCGTATTTCTTGGATTTCGATAAGGTTCTTCTCCATTGGCAATACGAGTTGCATTCATTTGATGAAAGCCTTTAAAAGGTAGAATAATTTCACCTCTTATTTCAAAATTATCGAGGAAATCTTTGGTGTTTATCGTTAAAGGAATTGATTTTATTGTTTTGATATTTGCCGTAACATTATCACCTTTAAATCCATCACCTCGAGTTACTGCACTCTTTAATTTTCCGTTTTCATAACTTAAATTTATAGAAGCTCCATCGTATTTTAACTCACAAGTATATTCCAAAGAGGTAACGCCTAATATCTTTAAAATTCGCTGTTCCCAATCGTTTAAATCTTCTATAGAATAGGAATTGGCTAAGGAATACATCCTATTTTTATGCGTTACAGTTTCAAAATTTTTGGTAATTTCTCCTCCAACTCGCTGTGTAGGCGAATTTTCATCAAAAAACTGCGGATTTTCTTCTTCTAATTGTTGGAGTTCGGCTAATTTTTGGTCAAATTCATAATCTGTTATCGTTGGATTATCCAATACGTAATAATTGTAATTATGCTGATTTAATTCTGCTCTTAATTTATTTATTTTTTCCTCTATTTCAAACATACACTTATTTTATATCAATAGTTTCATTAACAAACCAATTCTCTTTTACTTCAATTTCTTTCTCAAAATAAAACACCTTTTCTGGTTGTTGCTTGTTGAGATAAGAACCTGTGTCCCATTTTCCGTTTTGGTTATCATCATAAATTACTCTTATCAAATATTTAGCAGGATTTAGCAAATTAAACGCTACTTCTTTTTGATTGGTTACGAGATGTTGCGCAACTATTTTTTCTTTTAAACTAAGTAATTGAACAATAATTGCTTTTTTAGAAGGATTGTGAATAGCCATATTTATACTTCCGTAATTGTCCTTCTTCTTAGTTCGTAAGTTTACATTAATGGTATCTTTACTTGTCTGATTAAAGAAATCGGTTAAAGCGTTTGGCAGTACTTTAATGTGGTATTGTTGATTTTCTTGTTTATCAAATAAAACAAGTAATGCTCGATGTCCGTTTTGTTTTAAATCAAAATTTACAGCAACAGTATCTTTATCAAAGATGGTAAATAACTCTTTTTTGAATTCTTTTAAAGGATTATTGGTTGTGAAAATAAGCGTATCATTAAAATTTAGCGTACCTCTAATATTATTTTTCACAAGTAATGAATCTGTTTGTTTGCTACGTAAAATCACCTTCTCTTCTACAGAATAATCGTTATTTTTAATCGTAAAGAACAAGGAGTCTAATTTTTTATCCGTACTAAAATAATAGTTTAAAGTGTCTTTTTCTTTTTCCAAAAACTGCACATTTGATAATTGCGATAGATTTGATTTTTCTAAGTTCACTTCCACTTTTAAGTGTTTAGCATCTCCAAAATAAGGAAAAACAAGATGTCCTTTACTTTCTTCAACAGGTTTTGAAGTTTTAAATACTGGAGTTTCTTTAAATAAATTCAGTTTAAAGTTTTTATCTGTAGGAATAGAAATAACAGAATCTATAAAGGCAATTTTATCAGTTCTTGGGTTAAATAAGTAGTCATTTAGTTCTTCTTTTAGTGCTAAAAGGTGGTATTTTCCTTTTTTTAAATTAGAAATTTCCCAACCTAAACTGTCCAATGTATTGGTAACATAAATTGGTTTTTCTTTATAAATGGTAGAATCATTAAACGATTTATTGGCTTCATACAGTAAAATAGCCACATACTCATCTGCTTTTTTATTGATTGCATCTGTAATTGTTCCCTTAATGGACAAGGAGTCAATATGGTTTCCTGTTGAAAAGATGTATTTAAAACCCGAAAGTACATTTCCTTCATTGTTATCAATAATACTCTCTCCAAAATTAAAGGTATAAGTAGTATTTTTCACTAAGGTATCTTTAATTACAATCGTTATTTTTTTACTAGGAATTCCCAAAGGCGTGATATCTGCTGGATATTTTAAAGGAGGAGAAATAATTAAATTCTTTTTGAGGTCTTTTAATTTAATGTATTCATCAAAATAAATATTGATTTCATTTTTATCAAAATTAACCGTTTTATATGCTGGAACAGTTTTTATACTAATAGGTGCATCTTCATCCTTTGGTCCTCCAGAAGGATTACCGCGTCTTGCACAGTTGCTTATTGCAAACAAAACAATTAAAATGAGGATAAAATGTTTATAAAACTTCATATATTTTTTAATTTATGCAAAGTAACGATTAAAAAATCAAGTTTAAAAATTTGAAGTTTAAAATAGTGTTAAAAAAGGTAGAGGACGGAAGACGGAAGACGGAAGACTGAAGACCGAAGACTGAAGACCGAAGACTAGAGACGGAAGACCGAAGACTGAATACTGAAGACTGTAGACCGAAGACTGAAGACCGAAGACTGATGACCGAAGACTGAAGACTGAACACTGAACACTGAACACTAAAAACAAACCATCACTCAGCAATAGCCATAACAACAATACTAATTTTAACATTCTCTGCTTTTAACAACTCATTTGCGCAAGATTCTAAAGTAGCACCAGTAGTCAAAATATCATCAATTAAGAGAATGTGCTTGTTTTTAAATACAGATTTATCTGATAAGTAAAAAATTTCATCTACATTTTTCCATCTATCCAGCCTGTTTTTCTTTGTTTGTGATGAATTGACTGATTTTCTAATTAATACATTTTCTATTAATGGCACTTTTAAATGAAAAGACAACTGTTCTCCAAATTTTGTTACTTGGTTGAACCCTCTTTTTTTTAATTTATTTTTATGTAAAGGTACAGGAACAATTGCATCAATAGTTGTAAAATTATTAGAATTAATAAGCTCCTTTCCTATCCAATTTCCTAAGAAAACCCCAATTTCTTCATGACCTTTGTATTTTAATTGATATATTAAGTGCTGTGTAATTCCTTTTTTATGATAAGAAAGTAAGGCAAAAGCATTTTCAATTTTAACTCTCCCGTAAAAAACTTCATCAACAATCATTTTGTTAATATCCAAACTATTTATTAACGGCAAATCATATAAACACTCTGTGCAAAGTATAAGCTCATTAGCAGTCAATACACCTTCACAACTCAGGCAAATATTTGGATAAAAAATATTTTTAATTTCGCTAAAAAATTGCATCTTTGCTTTAGTTAAAGTTTTAAGCAATAAATATACAAAATTATAATTTGAATACAAGACTAGCATTTATTAAAGAAGCTTTTAAAAATATAAAGACTACAGGTACTATTATGCCAAGCTCTCGGTTTTTAATTAAAAAAATGCTACAAGATATTGATTTTAATACGGTTCAATTAATTGTAGAATATGGTGCTGGAAATGGAATAATTACTAAACAGATTTTAAATAAAATGAATGTTAATACTACATTAATTTGCTTTGAAATAAATGATGCGTTTTATAATCAATTACTTCAAATTAACGATCATAGATTAATTGTATTAAAACAATCTGCTGCTGACATTTCTTCTATATTAAAAAATCGCAATCTAAAGACTGTTGATTATTTTATATCTAGTTTACCTTTAGCTATTATGCCTTTAGCTTTATCAAAAAACATTTTAAATTGCTCTAAAAATGCATTAAAAAATAACGGTTTATTTATTCAATATCAATATTCTACAAATTTTTTTAAAAATTTTAAACAAATTTTTGGTAAGAATAATGTAAATTTGAATTTTGAAATATTAAATTTGCCTCCAGCATTTATATACAAATGCACAAAATAAATAATTTTATACACGTTTACCATGTCAGAAAATATTAAAAAAGCCATTATCGTATTTTTACTTCTAGCCATTGCTGGTCTAGGTTATTTTAGCTATACAAATAACAACAAACACCTAGTAGTGGAAAAAAACATGAAGGCTGAAAAAGACAAGATTTTAAAAGATTTATCTGATTTAGAAACAGTTTATGACGATGCTATTTCTAAAAACACCAGCTTATCTACAGAATTAGAGAAACAAAAAGAGAGTATTCAGAATTTTAAAGACTCTTTAAAAGCTGTTAAGAGAACAAATTGGAAATTGATTAAGTTTTATAAAAATAAAATTAAAAACTTAAATGTTGTTTCCAATCGTTTAGTTCATTTGAATGACTCGCTGGTAAGAAGTAATCAGTTATTAAATCAAGAAAATCAAGATTTAGCTATTCAAAAGGACAGCTTAACTTCTAATTTACAAGAGCAAACTAATTACAGTAACACTTTAGCCAATCAAAATTTAGAATTAGCCAAAAAAGTAGCTGTTGGAAAAGTAGTAAAAATGTCAAATTTTAATGTGATTACTTATAAAGAAAGAAGTCATGGTAAATACAAAGAAACAGACAGAGCCAGAAGAGTAGATATTTTTAAAACAAGTTTTGTTTTAAATGAAAACCCTATTGCAGACGAAAAAGACATGGTTGCTTATGTTGTAATAACCAAACCTGACGGCAAAATTTTGGTCAATAAAGGTGTCTTTACAACAGCCAGCGGTGAACGCACTCATTTTTCAGAAAAAAGTACTATTCCGTATAAAAAGGCAGCGATAACAAGTGATATTTTTATTAAGTTTGGAGATGTTAAATTAGAAAAAGGAAAATATATCATTGCCTTTTATGTAAATGATGAAAAAGTAGGTACCGTTGAAAAAGAGCTAAGATAGTCTTAAAAATGAATAAAAAAGATAAAAAAAAAGTACTCGAAAAAAAACTTCGAGAAATTGAAAAAAAGAAAAAGAAAAATGTTGTTGTTGATAAAGAGAAATCTAATCAACCTAAAAAAGAATTGATTAATTTAAAGGAAGAACTTAAACAGTTAAAATCAAAAAAGAGTCTTGAACAAAATAAAAATGCTAAGAAAGAAATATTAAAGAATAAAACAGCCATTTTAAAAGACAAAACTGAAAAAGTCTTAAAAAATGAAAATACATCAAAACCAAATCAGATACAAAATATTTCTAAAGAACAAAAAAAACCAGTTGAGAATAAAACTGAATTTAAGCAAGTTGTTCAAGAAAAAATTAATGAAAGTATCACTTCAAAAACAGCTACCGATAGTAAAAAAGACTCCAATAAAACTGCAAAAAAAAACACTACTCAATCTACTACTAATCAGATAAAAAAGACTAAAGATGCTTCCTTAGAAAAAAAAATTAAACAAAAAAAAATAATTGTAAAAGAGAAAGATATAAATCACACATCAAAAGTAGTGATATATTTATCTATAGCTTTTGCTATTGCAATACTTGGATATTTAATAAAATTAAAAATGGATTTGAATAAAGAGCAAGAGCTTATTAAATTACAAGAAAAAGAAAAAATTGATTATTCAAAAAAAGATGCCATTTTTAAAGAAGTTGAAGAAGATGAAGAACCTATGGAACTTCAAGAAATTAAATAATCCTATTTTAAATTCACAACATTAAAAGGTTAATTTGATATAATTAATCTCTCTTTTTTTTAGGCATTAAATATGAAAAACTTACCTTAAAAGGTTTAATAAAATCTTGTATTATATTAAATTTAGACAATGTTGCTATAAGGTAAAATATAATGTATCCATAAACAAAAACAGATTTTATAAAAAATTTATTTGCCGTTATACTGTTCCATTTTAAGGCAACAAACACATACGAGAACATTAAAATAGTTACCAAACTTATACTCAAAAATATTTTTAACCTATCGTTGTTTATCGTCTTAGATTTATCGTAAAAATTTGAAGTATTTAAGGTGTTGTTTTTCATAGAAAACCAAATATGAACGGTTGTTAAAAAAAAGATAGTTGTTAATCCACTAAATGCAGAAACCGCTTTGTTTATCAACCAAAAATCATAAAAGCCATGAGAGAATATTGCTAGTAAATAAAAAAACAGAAATACAACTATTGCAGGAATTTTAGTTTTTTTAAATTTTATTAAAAACAAACCATACGCAATCATAGAACTAAAAGTCATGTGAGCAACCGTAGCGTACAAAGCACGTGCACTAATTATTTCAAGACCATGTTGGTTTAGATACATTGCGTTTTCTACAAATGAAAATCCAAGTGCAGATGCAGAAGCATATAAAATATAATCATACGGCTCATCAATGGCTTTGGTAAACCACAAAATAAATACTAAAGGAATAAATTTAACGCTTTCTTCAATCAATCCTATACCAAATACACTATAAATAAAACTATCTAATGGGTTTTTAGCATCAGTAAAACCTAGACTATGAATAAATTGATAAGGTATTTCTGCAAAAGAAGTTAAAACACTCGCAAGAAAAATAATTAATATAATATTTCGCTTTTTTTCTTTATTGAAAATATCTAAACTATAAATATAAATTAACCAAACAAAGGATATTAAAAAAGATATAACTACAGAGAACAAGGCTTTATTATCAGACAAATATTCTTTACTAAAATGGTTGTTTTCTTCAAAATTTGTAAAATTTATAAAAATCAAAGGTAATAAAACCAATATTGCTGTAATGATAACGGACTTAAAACGGTTGAATTTAAAAAAATCCAATTTATTAGTCAATGCTTTATACTCTTTTAAATGGCTTTTAAACCATTTTATAATTAATATAAAACCAATAATATTTAGAACTAAATTAACCATATTTAAATTTATTTATAGTAAATCTTTATTAGCTTTTTTGTGCTGCTTGTTGTGGTGGCGAAAGTAAAAAAATAAAAGCTTTAGAAATATTATTTATACTATCCGAAGCAATAAATGTTTCATACGTTTGAGTTTCCATAGCAACATCAGCGGTTAAACCGTGAAGATACACACCCAAAATACTCGCCTCAAAAGGAGTGTATTGTTGAGCTATTAAACCTGTAATTATTCCTGTTAACACATCGCCACTTCCTGCTGTTGCTAAAGCAGGATTTCCTGTTGTGTTAAAATGTATTTTCTCCTGATAAGCAATTAGTGTATTTGCACCTTTTACTACTAATATTACAGGATATTTTTTAGTGAAGTTTTTAATTTTCGCTAATTTATCGTAATCATTCTTCCATTGACCAAGCAGGCGTTCCAATTCCTTTGGATGTGGTGTTAAAACCGTATCTTTAGGCAATAATTTTAGTAATTTTTTATTTTTAG